>JAABUP010001971.1_pt1 | contig 41550 bp, 44 predicted proteins | sample 5559201 | NCBI WGS metagenome assembly JAABUP01 (sample SAMN10711887, study PRJNA513373) | rock metagenome | isolation source: Antarctica rocks | place: Antarctica
GCATTTATATACAATGCGGAACTTTCATTCCTTGGTCGCTTTCCTTCAAGGCCTTCGTGCAGCCGGCTTCGAACAGATTCCGCCAGAGCTCTTCAAGCTTGTCAACGAGCAACAAAACTATCGTGGCCTGAGAGAAGCGCTCAAAGCAGGGCCTGGGGTTCCTTTCTTATTCGTTTGCCGCAAAGGTTACGTCTTGCACGGAGAGCGCTGTCTCTCTGAGCTCCTCAGCGCTCTCGCCTCATATCCTGATCCCGCGTCATTTTTGGATGGACCTCCGCCTTCTCCGAAACAGCATAAGTCAAAGACTGCCACGAGCGGTCAAGATTCCGGTTGCGGGATAGAGAGCAGCGAGTGGCGGGAAGACACGGATGACGAACGTGGATATTGTGGATCGTGGGTTTGTGCATGATACTAGATGCGGATAATGTTGCTCTAATTGTACCTTCAGGACACTTTTCGTCTTATCATAAAGCTATAAAGGCCAATGTCATACCAACTTCTTGATGCGTCCTGCACACGAACAGGCTGATCGTACCTCTCCGGCTCGCTCCCTCGGCCATTGGCAGGACGAACGAGCCGTGCCCTTTCTATCCGTACTCGAGTAGCATCTTCGCTCGCCCGTGATCCGTGACTTTGGGTACATGCCATCAGCAGACTGATCAGTCATTATCCAGTAGTCGGTGCAGTCGTCGAACTGGTGTAGTCGCCGATCTTGGTTATGGTCGTGTGAAAACTGGTCGTTCCATAAAGCATGTCGATTTTACCAAGTAACCGCCAAATGGTTGCTGCCGTTTCATTGATTATTCATCTAATGTGCTTAAATGTGCCATCCAATGATCGACCAGTCGAACTCAAGCCTTCTCTCCAACAATTTTCTGATAATGCGGCCGGATGATGACGCGCAAGGGTAAAAGCGCGTCTTCTCATTTGGATGAAGTTTTTGAGAACTCCGGCAGAGCTACTGCGAGCCATGGCACCTGCATTAGCGCTGTCGATGGCGCTGTCAGCTCAGCGGGTCTCTACTCATACCGACTCTTATCACATCTGAACCCTGCTTGATGAGGGAAGTATGTCGGACTCGAAGGTCAACATGAGCGTGCTTTACTCTTTTTCGCTTTGCTCCATCTGTTGTTGCTTCCTCACGTCGCATGGACGGATCCGCTACTGTACTGTACGCTATCTCATCACGGAAATCGAGATGAATTCGGGGAACGCGTGCGTCCCATACCCTCCCGGGTTGTTAGATCTGTCATCCGTCTTGATAAATACATGACAGTCCCCTTGCGCAAGGCTGCCAAAACCTCACCGCCTCATCTGCCAAATTTGTTTGCCGTCCGTCCTGCCTTACCAAGGATTTCCCCACATACCAATCTGGCGTCGCCGCAGTCAAAGAAAGCATGGCGACTACTGCAGCCAGCCTGTCTCTGCCGTCCACGATAGCTGTCATTCGCCGTGATGATGAGAGTTGTGCATCAGTGAAGCCATCATCGACCGTCGAGCGCCCCCTAGAGTGGAATGAGAATCATGACCGCTACCTTCGCGAGCATGCCCACAAATGCCCAAGCTGGGAGCTCAGGGAACATCTTTTGTATAGCTTTGAGGTCAACGTGTCCGAGGCCTGGATTGCGGAGCGAAAACGCGAGCTGGGCGTTATAGTCTGTCCCCGCATTCCTCGACCTGAACCCACAGCCAACGCTGACGAAAGGGATCATAGACCCCGCCGTGGTTAGTTCCCATCTTGGAACGGTCGATCGATCCCCGGGATGATCGGGAAGAACACTACTTTTCTTCGGAGGCAGATAGTGACGATGAGCTCGTGCCGCTCGGGTGCGACCCCAGTTCAAGCCCGTCTCCAACAGGCCGCCTCCCTTTCGAACCCGTCGTACCCAACCCACAGCTGCTGGTCCAATCGTGGCGCCGGTCATCGTCGCCGCACCCTCCTGCACCCTTCCTTCCGCCACCAGATAGATGTCATCGTTGGACCCCACGCCTGATACAGCATGAAGAAACCATCGTATCGACGCTCGATGATGAGAGCTGCCAGCTCTTCCGGCACATCTCCTTCCAAGACGTCGTTCATCGTGCCATGGGACTTAAGCCAGACTCCGTCGAAAATTACCTCTTCTTCCACCATGCTGTTGCTGCTCGGGTTAAAATGTACATCTGCATGCACCCCTCTCAGCGTGCAAAATATTTTCAAGTCATGACGGTATGAGACTGCTTTAAGATTTGGCCAATTCACTAACATCCGTTAGGCTCTTCGCCAGCAGAACCCGGTTGTCCATCTGGCAGTGCAAGCTGGACTTGGGCTGGCCAAGATGGACCAGCTTGAGTGCCGCTTGTCGGACGCTTTGGGGTTCGTCATCGTCCCAACTCGAGGGGTGCTTGGGAATGTGGATCTGTCACCTGAGGAGAAACGTCGTCAGCTTGCCATTCTATCGATCCGGTATGAGAAGAGGTATTGGTATGGGCCTGATATCGCTTGGTGGACACCCTTTCCTGTTGACACGTGTCTCGCCGAATCCCTGATGGACTGTCCATATGAGTTCGTTGTCCAGGATATGAACGCATCTGACCTCATAAGATTTCGCCGTTTAACCCCTTCAGGAATCAATGAGCACGACAAAGTCTGCCAGGAAATTGGCCGCTGCTGGGACGATCTGAGCAGGGCTATACAGGAGTGCGTTCTAGTCCATGCAGAATTTTCTCACGGAGCATTGGAGTTGGCAAAGGTCAGTCAGAGTCAAGTCCTAGACGCAGACATAGAGCCTGATGTGCGCAGTGTCTGCACGCTGGGCGGAATTTTCATTCCTTGATGGCGGTCTTACAGGGTCTTCGAGGAGCACGGCGGGACAAGATCATTCCTCCAGAGCTTCGCCAACTAGCGCACCCTGGAGAGAACTTTTCACTCATGCGGAAAGCCACCCGCGAGGGTCCCGCAATTCCCTTTCTGTTTGACTACCGCCAAGAGGTCACGTATGACCGTAAGGAGGCTCTCATCGAGGTCTTTGAGGCTTTGCAATCCTTCCCTGAGTGCACCCGACCTGCCACAGAGGAATGCCAGGCCATGGTCAACGTCTGGACCAAGATCGAGACCAGTGAAGTTGATCTTGCCACCAATGGCAGCTGGAGCAAGAGCGAGTGGATAGAAGAATCGGACGAGGAAGATGATGAGTGCGGAAGCTGGTTCTGCATCGGAAGATTCGGCAGGCGGTTCTTTTAGTTCCCTGGGATAGATTTGCTGCAAGATAAAGTGTCCTCTTAGTTTTGTGTCGTGGAAATATCACGACATCCAATGTCCTGTACTAGCTGGACAATGTGGCGTGAACATAGCACAACCGCGCAAAGTGGCATCCAGGCCGGGGATGATCTGGTCGCATTCCGATAGTCTGCAGTAGTGAGCGCCACCCCTGAGACGTTTCCCCTAATTTGCTGCTCTCCTCGTGGAGGTAATCTAGCACACGCCGCATGGGCAGGGGTGTCGGCCATCCAATGGCTAAAAGCACGCATCATTTGCAGTATCGCGCACCGATGACAGGTTTTGGCTGCCTGACAATAAAGCTTAGCCCAGCGGCCCAAAGAAGGCAGTACGCGGAGTAAATACCGGCCAGCTCACCCTCAGTGCGTGTCTGAAATATCTGGTCAAACAAAGACATGGTCTCTGCATATTTCAATTCCCATCTCGTATGAGACGTCCATGCCAACTCGAATGTTGTCTGGACGGTTGTAGGCCCAGCCGTTTTGGACAAATCTCCAATATCTTCACGGATTTGCCTCGCAGAAATGGCCTACGTCAAGCAAGTCAGTGGCAAGACTTCAATCTCATGGGAATCCGCCCCTTCCATCAACACCTCGTCCGTGTGATCATCCTTGCTCCAGCAATGTTGGCAGTGGACCTGGCCCCAACTTGCCAGCAGACGCCGCAAAGGTTCCTGACGAAGCTCTGAGGACGTATAACAGCAACCGAAAGTACAAAGAGAGGCGAAAGGAGAAGTTGCTGTCTGAACGCAACTCGCGAGTCCAAGGACTGACTCGAGAACGCGATCAATGGAAGCAGCGATTCCACGAGATATCTCGGAGACTGGACCGAGTCAATGGAGATACAGTCAAATCTCGATATTACGATGTAATCCGTGCCCTGAAATCGTACCGCTATATCGAGGTTATCGCTCTCAAGAGGTGTGTAGCTCACCAATTTGAGAGAAATCCGTGCCAGCACAATTCATCGTAATATGGAGGTTATCGTTATTTCGAGTATCGTACTAACGAGGTTTGACTGTACTTCCCGTTCGCGCTCATCCGCCTCCCATCCAGCCTTAGTGGAGATAGGAAAAAGGGCCTCAATAGGCTAGGGGTGTGGCCCGAACAGTACGGGGGTGTGACCATAGAGGTTCCCTTATTCGTTGCACTGATCTAAATATAACCGACCATGGCGGAGCATCATCTAATCTCGACGACCCAAATGACTCACAAGCAGTCACGAGCCCGAAATGGACGCCTTTGCGACCCAAAAGCTGAAATGGCCGGACTTGAGCTGAAAACCAGCTGAATTAAGGGGAAACACTATGTCTCATGTCCGGCAACTCGATTCATAATCGTCCTGCCCTTTACCAGTCTCATACTGACTGATCAGCGGATGATAGGCCTTATAGATATCGGATGAAACCCGTCTCTCCGAGGCACTGAAGTCCGCTCAATTGGAGACGGCGAGCACGAATGATCTGCACGATTTACGAAGCCATTTGGTCATGACACATGAGACACTGAGGCTTGCTCAGAGGACCTGGCAGGAAATATCTCTCCCCGTTTCGAGGGTGACGCGATGACCTCCAATCTGCGTGAGAAAGGGCTGACCGCTGGTCGCATGCCTAGGTATGGCCAATTGATCGGTCCAAAGAATCGCCGAACTGTTTTCCATCATAGCAACCAGCTATAGTAGGTACTGGGTCCAGGTCAGCCAGGCGTGGCAGACAATACACGTCGCGAACAAGACAGTATCAACGGCACGTTTCCATGCTATTCGAGATTTGACAAGGGATGGGACTGATAATGCAGCATACTCGCTTGACTTGCTAGTTGTTCTCATGAGAGATGTCTCAACTTCAGGGGAAACCTCGGCTTGAAATTGATACTATAGGCATCCTAAATATTCATGCCCACATCATGCTACAGCCCTGATGACCTGAGGCTTCAGCGAGTCCCATCACTAATCGTCGATTTTCGCGTTGACCAAGGCGTCTTCCACCTCCTCCTTTGTACCACTATCTGGAACTACAACAGTGGCAACGATGGCGTGAGTCCCCTTCTCATGATCCTCACGCCACTTCTTCCAGCCGCTAGGAATTTTCTGGCCATCGTTGACTTGAGCCTGGAATCTATGGTACTTTCGACCACCTTCCTCGATGGTGCCGGCAAAATCGAAACGGATGCCGAGCTTCTCAAGGTCCTTGTTGGTCTTCGGAAATGCGGTCTGGTGAACCTCGCAGGTGGGGTTGAGAAGCTTTTTCCATCCGTTGCTGTTTCCCATGACAAAATCCACAACGGTTCTCCATTTCCTGCTCATCTTGGACTCCACGCTGCGCACACCGTCAGCATCAGTCGCGTGGAATGGAATTGAGGGAAACGGTACGTACAGATATAGATCTGAGATAACTTTGTGTGTCTCTCGAGCTATGAGAGTTGAGTATCGCGAAACCTTCTGCTTGAAACTGGAGAGGGAGGTGACAGTTGGCCACGGTAATTGAATGGAAGATAGATGAGATAGCAGCAGTCCTTCAAAAAGGGGTCATGTGCATGCTTTGAGGAAGATGTTGACTGCGGAAATCAGCCCGATTAAATATTCTTCTTGAGTCCAAGAGCTATGTGTGCCAGATACAGTATCTGGGGCTATACGACCTCCAGATATAGGGGCGATAAGAGCAACTCCACACAGCTCTCTTCCTCAAGACCTAAAGCTCACTCGCCGGCGATACGCCCTGACTCTAGTATGAACGGCGATTTGATTCGGATTTGAGATGAAGCATTATGCCGCACCATGCAAAGAGCGTAACAGGAACTCCCACCCAGATAGCTCTGTATACCTATGCATATGCAGGTATGCAGGGCTCGCGCTGACGATCAGTGGGTGGCGCTTATATCGTTGGTGACGTTCACTCTGTGCATAGAAGTGGCTCACGCATAGTCTCAAACAATGATCGATCGAAGCGGCTATTGAGATCGGCCGTTGTAGACGAATGAAATCGAACGATTGCCGGTTACGAAGGCTGAGGTCAGACACGCATCATCTTTGCAAGAGTGAATGCTCGTGAGAAGGTGTTGGCTCGGAGGCGGTAAAGGCTTGGCACAAGGCTACGTGCTTCGAGCTACGGGCGGTTTTGCGGAACATGCCGCGCCGTCTACTATTCAAAGAGCTACATTTTGGTCACTGGTTGACCTACACAGTATCGAGGGTGATGGGCAGCTCGGTGCTATCTAGGTAACAGTGGTACAGACGATGCCGTTGGAACTTGGCCTCAGACTTACTTGGTGCCTCAGCTCGAGAACCTTGAGGCATTTCGCCTTTATGACTACCCAAAGGCGTCGAGCATTGGTACGGCAGATGAGTGGAACTCAACATCAGCCTGCAAACGTTCCGTCGAACATGAGCCAGTTCTATGAATATACTTCTGGACGGTGGATGTGAGCTACGTGTCCAACTGAAAGGTCACTGATCTCTGTCAGCTGCTTACTGTGAGGCTCTGTCCAGATTTAACGAAGCCCAGCGCTTTACTGAGCGGCGTCGTGTATTCGACATTAATGGCCTGAAGTTGGTCATTGCCAAAGCCACGGCCCGGCCGGTCACGACGCTGCAGTCCTTGACCAAACTTGCCGAGGGTGGTTATAATCGTCTTCTGGAAGCTACGTTCGACGATGGATACCAAGTGATTGCGAGACTGCCCTTCCCGATGTTGGCACCAGTCCATCATTTCGTCGCCAGCGAGGCGGCCACGCTTGATTTACTCCGCATGCACCACTTGCCCGTTCCAGCAGTGCTTGATTACTCTCCAACTGCGGCGAATCCAGCTGGCACCGAGTACCTGCTCCTAGAGAAGATCCAAGGGAAGCCCCTTGGCGATAGCTGGTTCGACCTGAAACGAAAGACACTCGCGGAGATTATGGAAAAAGTGGTGCTTATCGAGAAAGAGTTCTTCTCCATCCCACTGCCGGCAAGCGGAAGTATCTATCATCGACGTGACCTGCTACCGGGCGAAGTCGGTGTGTCTTTGGAGGATATGGACTCAAAATCGGCTGACTTTGTCATCGGTCCGACGGCGCAGCACGCGTGGTTCTATCGAGACCGCGCCAGTCTTCGAGATATTGATCGAGGCCCCTGTAAGTTAAAGCTGAGCTTGATTTCAAGCAATGGCAGCTGACATTTTGAATCAGGGCGTTCTTTCCAAGAGTGTTTCGAGGCTGTCGCGAAAAGAGAACGAAAATGGTGTGAGGTTTACGGTTCTCCTCGTCTTCACGATGAGCGTTGTCTTCGTATAATGAATCATTTCCAAGTGGTGGATCCGGCCCAGTATTTGCAGATCCTTGCCGATTATTTGACCATGGCACCATCTCTCAAAGTCTCATCAACGCATCCCCTCTCACGACCTGTATTACGGCATCCTGACTTGACTCCCAACAACATTCTGATCTCAGACACGGATGAGATCGTAGGTCTCATTGACTGGCAGTTTGCTGTTGTACTTCCCCTCTGCCTTACGGCTGGCATCCCAAATTCCTTCCAAAATTGGGGCGATCCAGTCTCGGAATCGATGCGGCCACCGGAGATGAAGTTGCCACCTGATCTTGACCAGCTTCCGCTCGAAGAGCAGAATCGGACGCGCGCGGTACATCGCAAGCGGTTGGTCCATTTTTTTTACGCCGGAAACACGATGATGCAGATCCCCGAGCATTACGAGGCGCTCGCACAACAGAAGGCCCGGCTCCGAGCGCGTCTTTACAATCTTGCGGGCGCTCCCTGGGAGGGGGACTCCGTTTCTCTGCGGCATTTCCTTGCAACAGCGACGCAGGAATGGCCTCTCGCAATGCCATGTCCTGGCGAACTTTCCGACGGCAGTGAGGCGTCCTGTCCGCTCACTTACACGACCGAGTACATGCAACAAAGTGCCGATGACTACCAGGTGCAGGAGGAGAGATTGCAGGAGTTGCAGGAGATGCGCGAATATCTGGACATTGATCGTCAGGGCTGGGTTCCCGACGATGCACATTGGATGAAGTCTAAGGAGATGGCAAAGACCATTAAGACCGGCCTCATCAAGTTGGCTGAGACGAACGAAGAGAAAACAGATGCGCTGGATCACTTTCCCCTTGACGATCATGAGGAATGACTCGGTCGGGGCCGTGGTAGCCAAAACTTTTATGATTGACAATCCCCTGGGTCCTCTGAGTGCGTGGGGAATGAGATCCCCTACGCTTTGAAATGTCGTACGGCTCAGGAGCCCACGCGGAATCCGAACTCGTGTGGGATTGGGTGGTCTGCACGCGAATGGAATGTTGACGCCCAATTTCCCTGGTACTAACCCTTGAGCTTCCGCAAGCACCTGATCCGCGAGGTCTCCTCAAGTTCTACGATTCGGCACGCGCGCGCCTACAACGCAGGCTGTCCGGCCAAGCAACCGATTGCGAGGATTCATCCAATCATTACAGCATCACTGTTCGCAATAATATAGGCTACGATATGAGAATCCATGATATCGAGATTAAGACAAGGTTCGGGTTTCTTCGCGACCTGTGAGATTACAGTTCGATATTGTAGGCGGTAATTCTACACTCAGCGTGATATTGTCACTTGCTCTCTCATGAAACGTGTTGGTGCCCACGTACAAAGTCTCTAGATACCAATAGCTTTGGGTCAAAAGACGTTCACCCTCATGAGTAGGTGTAATAAGTAGAACCCGATGTATCTTGCGCAATCTACGTCCTTAGGCTATGCTCGTCAAAATAAGAAGACATCTCTAAAGCGCTCTTGATCCTCTCCTCCATCTCTTGTCGTGTGGACTGTAAGGCTATCCTTAAATGATCTCGTTCCGCTTCAGCTCGCCGCTTCAGATCTAATTTCAACAGCTATCTGGTTAGTAAGTCTGACATTGCCCTCTTCTAGTTCCTCAACTCTTGATGAGGAACTAGAAGAGGATCCAGATGTCAGTGTCATAATCCTTCAGCGATGCGATGGCAGAAGACAACCTCTAATTCAGCGCTTTTATCCTCGTCGCTCGAATTAATCCCTGCTAAGGCAGTCTCGAATGACTTGCCGACTTCGCGACATAGTTCCTTGTAAGCCCCGATCGAATGCTTGCTGAGGTGCTTCTTGAACAAGTGTCTCCTTTGAGGAAGGACTGTCCAGGTATAGAGGTCTTCAGCACCTGTGATGAGACGCACGTCGGAAGGGTCAATGGAGATTCCTAGCTTGCCTTGCTCTTTGCGACCGTCGCTGTAGGCGAAGGGACAGTACCCGGATTTGAGTCGCTATCGGTCACCACCGGGGAATATACGTCAACAAACGTCTTGCCATGTCAGACCTGTGGTCCCACAGACCTCTGGGCAACGGCGACGGCGACAGTGACAGCGACCGTTCCCGGCTCTGTCTCCATGACCATCAGTACCCTGGCGGCCGTCAAGGTCACCGCCGTACTACCATGTCTCATGTGCGCCGAGACCCAGTTGACCGTACTCGCAACGCCGCCGACACAATCAAACGTCGCACCATCTCCAATCCCGCCCAGGAGACTCGGCAGAAGGGAGGGAACCAAAAGGCGCCAGGCTCTGACTAACTGGGGAAATGTAACCATGTACGGATTCAAGGCAAAGATTGACTTACCGGATGGCTACTCGTACTGTGGACCAATGGGGAATGTGACAAAGGTGAATGTCGATGTCGGATCGGGAAACAATACTCTACAGACCGCTGCGAACCAATGCGTCAGCTACTACTACTCCAACATTGGTATGTCCATCACCTGATGATGCGAAGGTACTGATGACTGCCTAGCCAAGGGCAACAAGCAATATCGCGCCACAAGCTTGACTATCAATATTCAACAAAGTGATGATGGACAGTGGAGCTGTGCATTGTGAGCTTTACTCAACCTAAGAGGCCTTGTTCTAATAGCTCTAGCATCCACTCGTCCTACCAGTCATCGGACTTTTGTCCTAGGGGCAAGGGCTCGCCAAATATTGTGTTGACGTTAGTAACCTCCAACGCTTTTCATCTCAGACGGCGTTCTCATGTCAACATAGGCGCGATGCATGTGCCTGGGACTCTGACGAGGTGAATCGGCTTAATCAACACAGCTGCTGGTGGAGAGAATACGGTACCACAGCGTACATCAATCAATTCTACGCACCAATATCTCCCGTGCCCCCCTTTCGACCTATCTCATACTTTCTCCCTGCCTAGACTTGAGCCATTCCGGAGATATGACGATTCCCGTGCTTCAGCGCAACTTGGTCTGGCTACGCTATCCCATGTCAGTGAAGCTATGCAAATGAGTTGGAAATTAGGGCTCCGAAACTTTATGGCTACTTACTTCGTGAGCGAGGAACATGACGCTGTTTTCAGCACATTGCGCTAATCTAGTGAAGCAACCAGCAACATCCGAGGCAGAGAAGGATGACTGCTACAACGTCCGCCCATTAAGGAGTCTAGCGGATATCGTGAGGATGGTTGAATTCAAAGAGCGAATTCGGAGAATGGTGGCAACAGAGAAAGAGGTGAGCGAAAACCGATACTCCTAGATGAATGTATGTACGTTGACTTGGCCAGCTCATGAAGAGGTTCCGGGAAGAATCTGGGTCTGCTTCGAGGCAGCCCCGGGACATTCCAATCACCCACGGCACGACAGAACACCTCCCGCGTTTTTGTCTTTGTCCTCAATTGCATCCTTGTAATCCAGCGTGTACCGCGGCTCAGCCCTTGTGGTTTGCTACAGCTGGATTGGCATCATGAATGGAACGGCTATAATTCTTGGTGAGCGATCGCGCATTACGATGTTCTAATCTCTATTCCAGTGTCTCAGTCCATTCCCAAGAATACACCTCTATCGTTGCGTAGTGCGTATTTCTTAGTACGTTATTCTCTATTGGGATTGTCAATTATCAGTATAATCAACGTCCCTCGCTACCCGAGGGAGACGGCGACCTAGGCTGAGCCCCTGGCGCCTAAATCTTTAATTAGAAACCCCGGGTTGTACTTAAATGACTTCGATCGCTTCTGATCCCCAGGACACTTGATGGCAGTTCAATTCTGAGCGCCTACTTTGCAGTGATGGCCTTCGAAGAGCTTTCCGCAATTAGTGACGCACAGGATGCGAATCTTCTGACGAAAGTATGGATTCGATGCACCTCGTCAGATGTTTACTAACCTTCACGTAGGCTCTGGAACCTATCCTGGATGCTCTCAAGCACTGTCGTGATATGGTACCCATCGACGACGGTGGAAGATGGGACGAGGCCGCACGAAACTTTGCCAAGGCGATACTGGACCTCGTTTCCAACCAAGTCAATACCCCACCAGAGCCAAATCCCGATGGCACCGATGACCAAGATCTGTCAATGTGGAGCAAACTCATTGACGATGCCATCGTTGCTCCTGGAGAATTTGCCGACTCCAACACCAATGCTCATGGCCAGAACCGAGATTTGAGTGCTCACAAACAAGTCTCCGCTGAAAGCACAGGAACCGGCGAGATGGAGATTGTCGGGCTGGAGAGAGTCGAGCCCGAGAGCGTCCAGGCTGAGACTGAGCAAAAAGGCAATGCAGACAATGGCCGAATCCTAGGAGAAGATGACGTGCACAATGGGGAGACACATGAGAGCCAGGAGACGAGACCAACTGAGCCAGGAGACGGTGTAGCCATAGAGATGGATGACGACAGAACCGTGGACGTCGCCACCGAAGCTGAAATAATACCACAATCTGTCACAGAGCCCGTTCAATCCTATGGTAACCCAGTCAGGACGAGAGCACCTAGGGCCCGGTCCGCTGGAATGATAAGTGGTTGCAATGACCAAAACGTCAAGTCCGCAGAACGGCAATCTAGGTCCGTGACAGCCAATATAGCAAGCACGGTGAAGCCTTCACCCAGTTCCGGCGATCGCTCTATCTATGCGATCACGAAGCTACTTCAGCGAAACACGGCTACAGACGCGGTCAACTCCATGGTCCGCCGTTACTACTTGGTACAGCTTGCTAAGCAAGTCGATGCAAGGTCGGAATCGACGGCTTTCGTCCACTTTGCTAGCACCTCGAGGCCAAGAACTAGGAAGGAGAGGGCCTCTGATGTATACAGTGACTTGATGAAAGAGGCTTTTCCATCAATCATTCGACCACAGCAAGAACAGGTGCGGGAGAAAAGCGAGTGGTCGAAATTACACTCCGAGCTGAAAACCAATGTCTTCGAAGGTCGTCGGTGGCTGCAGCTAGTGGAGGATCATGGGTACGGGATTGTGGCCTTGATTCCTGCAATTTGGGAGCCAAGTTTCAGGATCAGCAAGCACATGTAAGTTTGTTTTGTGCCAGTATCCTCTATGGCGTACTAACTCGCTTCTAGGATCCATAAGATCGAAGACAAGATATTCCAGGTTTTTCGTGAGACACTGCGAGAGCGAAGGGCCAGTGGATTCGAAATATGGTTCCGAAAGGGTCCGAAGATATACTGCTTGATGGGCTCGAAGGGAGGCTGAATGTCGAAACCTTTCCACGTCTTGTTCTAGAAGGCCAAGACACCGACAGTATATCCACGCGGCCTAATCATTCACCTGCGTTTCCACGATTGATGAGTGTCGAGACTCAGCCACCCTCATCCCCCGTTCCGTAATGGCTGCTCAACACAGGACCAACACTCGCTGCACGCAATTGGCTCTATCTGATCTCCCAATTGAACCTTTCTTTCCCTCATTCAAGCTGTGCCAAAAGCGCGAAGGTCTTGTTAAGTTCGTGATTCCCTTTCTCCACTATCCAAATCCCCAAGCGCTCCCGGCAGAAACGGGCTGGCCGGCCTTACCTAGGACTTGCCAGTTCAACCAAGCACTCGGCACACCGGAGATGCCCGCAACATTGCCCATTGGGCCACATTCACGTCTCGTCATAGGCCGATGGAAAAAGTGTCCAACGATTCTTTGATATTGCACATAGCATCTAGATGATTGTCCAAGGTCTTTGGAACCGCCAATCTTCAGACCTTTCGGAGGGAGTCGAACGGAAAAATTACGTTTCAGTCGAGTCCCTGCTACACATGATAGATACTTATTAGGAGGTGGAAGAGTCAAAGATCCTTCAAACATTGCATCAAGAGAACGCCGTCCTGCAGGCACAAATATCTTATCACCAAAAGACTCGGACGACAGCCATGAATCTACTGCAAGAGGCTTTCGAGGCGACGATTCTCATCCAAAATCCACTACGAGACTGTGAGGATGCCAAGAGTAAAGCCAAACGGGAATGGCTGGCTTTCTGGGGTATCAGCATGGAAATAGCAGGGGTATTGGAATACCCACCCAGGTGGATTTAGAGTCCAGGTAATCCTACGTTCTTCGACGCCGTCCAAAGATACTCAGGCCACATCTGAATTCCTGTTTGATAAGAGCCCCGACCGCTCGAAAGGTGATTGCAATTTTTGCGGCCAGCTTGCGAGAACGGCAAAGCGTCCGGCAAGGATTATAAAGTAGCGAGCTCCAGAGATCGTCAGATGGGCCTTGGGATGTTGTCGTCGAACTCGGCCCGAGCCAAGATAAAAACCATGCCTTGTGTAGCGGCAGCAAGCTACCTTCGAGGCCGTTGTTAGATGCGTCACGTAAACGCTCAACTTATGATTAGCTGGGGCTTGCTGAGTCTATTCCTCGAGAGATTTGGGAAAGACAACAGCGGGAATTGAGCGTCGATCCAGCCAGTGATTTAGCAATAGGATATCTTCTGTGCCATCGCGATTTTGGTAAGTCAGTAGGGGCTGAGTATGCCGCAAGTAAGAGATCAGCTCACGATCCCATCACCAGCACAGCTGTCAGTTACAGAGTACGTGGTTCCCGTTTGGGCACGTTATGGTTCCTTTTTGGGCAGGCTGCGGTTCTCGTTTCGGCACGCTCTGTGTGCGGTTCTCGACGTCATATAGTCTTAAAACTCTGGCAATTCCCAATAGCTGACCGCAGGACATCCTTTCACTGTCTTGCTAATTCCCCATATTATTACTCCGAGCTAAGCTCAAGCTCCGAGGGAATTCCCTGGGAGCTCGCACGAGCCTTTCCTGCTCTGCACTAGCGTCTAATCGAGCCTGCGTTATTGGGTTAAGAAGATGGCTACGTCAAAGGGAACAAATGTTTGTGACTCCATGTTTAGACATCTAGCGGTTGGTTAGTCTCGTCCAACTGAAACCAGGAAACTAACAAGAGTTGCTCAGGCTTTGGGTGATGAAGATCTTCGGCGTTTCATTCGACAGCCAGAGGTAGGCTTTGGACCTGGGGCGAAGTTTAGGTCCGTTGCTGAGGCTCTTTAGTTTGCGCAACCTTTTTGGGCCTTTTGGTCCAGAGTGAAGAGGCTCGACGAGAATTTGCCTCAAGAGTTCTCGACGGACTCGCCGGCTGGAGATCATCCAGCGATCACCGTGAAGGCTGCTCTTCTCCGAGGACCCTATCGTCGACGTCGCAGAACCCCGAGTTCCATCGTGAGAGGTTCGTTGATACGTAATTTGCTGTAGGTGGGGTTGACGTCCCTGAAAGAACCGGCGTCGACCATAATTCCACTCCTCACCTTCACAACTTCTGCTTGTCCTTTTCGAATGAAGAACGCATCACCTTCATACTCGCGGTCTTGAACACCCATCAGCAAAAGGAACCTCACTCCTTGCTGAGCGAGCAGAGACCGTAGATCCGACTCCTGAGGATGGTGTTGGATTGGGAAGAGGTCGAGGGCATCGATCCTTTTCACGCCTCGAAACTACTCGATTGCAAGTGAGGTCCAAGCTTCGCCGAAGGTTTTGCCATTGTAGTCGGGGTAGCGACAATTGAGTTGAAAGATCCTCTCACCCTGGATCGTTCGTACCTCGCCCGATTCGTAACGCAGGCCTCTTGGTTTGCCTGTGCCAACGCAGGTTGTGTAGAGGAGGTCGTTCGGTTTGAACAAGGCCCACAGGAGCTCGAACGTGATCTCGCCATGTTGGAGAAGCGGTCGGAGGCTGTCAAGTGCAGCGCTGAAGCGGTCGTATAGGAATTTTATGAGCTGATGAAGATGCTGATAACCGGCCGATTCTGTCGGAAGACGAGTCTCTTGATGCTCGAGTTGCTCCAAGTAGTTGAACAACAGTTCGGGTCGAACCTAGTAGATTAGAGCGGGAATTCTGTCTCCTAGATGATGGTACTTACCGTTGGTTTGTCTTCCCCGAGGCTTACTTCACGGACGTCTTTCAAAACGTCCGCAAGATGTCTCTCAATCCCTCCGACTTGATGTAAGTATACGTCTACCCTCACAATTCACTGATGGAGAGATCACTTGTAAGGGTTGCCTCGCAGCAAGTTGCTGTCGCCCTCGTCGTCAATGCATTTTTTTAGTCAATCAGGGCTGCATTATCTTCGATGCTTCTCCACGCTAGACCCAAAAGGCTTACCGATGGCATCGAAGGATGATTACCTTTTATAGACTAGCGTATTATGACCAGGGTCAAGGAAGTGCAGAGAAACGATATTTACTGAAGTGGCTTACGACTTGAATGAACAGGTCTACAAGTCATTATGGAATAGGCTTGCATGCTACGGCGGTTGATGAATCCCTTAACATCGCGAACGCGGTGACTGCGGCTCTCTTGAAATCTCAACTTATTCAACGTACAATACAAGCCTAAATCTTCTACATGGATCGCGGACAGATGAACAATTTCCTGGAAACTAAATCTACTCATGCAAACCTCCTCGCAACCTCCTCGATTCCAGGTCCCTGATAGTTCTTGTGATAGAGTTTCCCTCCTGTCTCGTACTCCCACTGGCCGCTCTCCCAGTAATCCCAATAGCCTACCTTCGCTGCTCCAAAATTGGCTGTATCTGCCCGAAAATCCTCTCGATCTTTTGAGGTGAAGGTCTTGATTTGCGCTGGCTTTCCGTTGATTTTGGTATACAGTTCGATAACCTCTTGGCCAGTAGGCCAGAATGTGACAAAAGAGTGATCTGTATTCTTGATGGACTGGGGATCCGAAGTTGCAAGCTGAGCGATGCCCTGGCCGAGATGGTCGATGACACTTATGGTAGCATTAGCGGACGTTAGATTGAAGATAATTGAGAACGGGCACTTACGTGATAGGTATACGGTTCAGCAGCTGTTTCTTGTTTGCCCAGACGACGTTCTGCTTGAGAACGCATCCGACAAAGCTGTTCCGTCTTGGTCAGCCAGCGGACCTTTTTTCATCCATTACCTCGCCCCAGACTCACCCATATTCAAAAAAGTAGATGTCAAATATTCCAGTGTAGACCGCGGTGATCCCAACGCCCTTCTCCTTGGCTCTCTCCCAGCCAGAGTGGACGAAACGAAGAAAGGGACCAAGCGCCGGATCGGCGTCATCCTCTTTGGTTCAGGCGGTGGCATAGGACAAAGGGATGTAAGTGACAAGATCCGGAGACTTGGCAAGAGCATCCACGAGATTGGGCTCTGAGGGTAGCGCCCCAAAACCAATGGCAGAGCTTGGAGAAAAAAAGTGAGCTCAGCGAACGAATGATCGGGCTGTAACAGAAGAGGGCATATTGAAAGCATGTGTAATTTGTGTGAAAGAGACAAATGGGAAAGAGCTCTCAGCTAAATTATCAAATCGTTTTTGCATGACAGGATAAATCCCAGGGGGAACACGTTCTGAATCACGCTTGCAAACGACGATGTAAAACTTACATGAACACGTTGATTCCCCGAACGGCCTGTTCAATTGCTGAAGCTGGGCCGCCGAGATCGACGACTCTCAATTCGATATTGCTATCGGCACTCAGGTCCTTCAGTGGAGTACCCTCTCAGTGCAGGATGATAAGCTTGATCTTGCCGTCTTCGGCTGACTGATCAAGTACTTTGCCGGTTGCGCTGCCAACCAGGCCATTGGCTCTCAAGAGCCCGACAGTGTGCACCATTGGGGCTGAGTTCTAAGAGATCCAAAAGGAGCTGCAGAGTATTTGGATTATGTACACTCGGCCCGTTCAATCAGGGAAGCTCACCGCAGGGTAAGCTGTTGCACCGACCAGAGACTGTTGAACGACCCTCGTCATAGGTGAAACTGTCAGGGCCGGGTACAACAAATGCAATACACTTTGTCTTGGAGTTTTCGGATGAATGTCAAATTGGTGGATGTTGGTTGTTCTATATTACATACGTAGTGTTCTCACTACGAAATGACGAATGATGACTGTCAACTGAACAAGAAGGTTCATCGAGGAAAACTGTCTTATGATTGAGCCGCAGTATTTATCAGCGAGATCTTTGCATTTGTCAGAGCCATGTAAGAAGAAGGTTTGTCGAGGAAAGCTGTCTCATGATTGAGCCGCAGTATTTATCAGCGAGATCTTTGCATTTGTCAGCAGGGTTGGGTTTTGTCCGGGGCTTTTCATATAAGTTCCGGAAAGGCCCGAAAGGCCCGGGACTTTCGGGCGAAATTTTGATTGGCTCGCTAAGCGAGATTGGCTGCTTAGTAATGAAGGTAAAGCCGTGTTCCCGGGCGCGTCGTGAATAAGCTTGGCGGCAAGTCTTTCATAAAGACAGCGCCATCTTATTTGACTGCAATTTGTACGCCTTCTCTGTGCCGAAACACACCTTGAAGCTGACGAGATATGTAGCGATTCTGGCTGCAGGGCTAATATGGCCGTCCCCAACAATCACGGTATGGGATGCAAAGCTCCGATCTGAAGTCTGTCTAATATGTACCAGCATCCGATGACGAGATCAACCTGTACCTGATGGTTCTTGCATTGAGCACTTATTTGATCCTTCAGCGGCAAAACTACACTGTATGTTTCGAGAGGGTGTATCATCGGCCCACGAGGCTGATCATCTTTAGGCCTTCCAAGCAGCCGCAATCTGGGCAACGGCGCAAGTGAACGGAATATTTGAAGACTTCAAGCGCCAGGCAAAACCATCGCGCAACGATCAACTACCCGGGCTCAATCTTTTCTTTGACATTGCTGAAGACCTTTTGACAATTGTGGCATATGGTGACAAGGTCAAGAAGGCTGTGAACTTGGTCAATGATGGGGAAAAATTATCGACGACATTTTCGACCTGATGGCGACTCCACCGGGCCATGCTATCACTCCTAGCCTCTCTCAGATGTCTCGAACCGTTGCAGAGATCTTTAATCGATGGGCCATTAGTGCCCGTGCAAGTTATGAACTTGTGTTGGGCGCCATCCACAGCACAAAACAAGCCAGTCTGACCAATCTGGCTTTGAAGGGCCGTATTTTTGAAGTTCCGATTGTACTTGCGCTCTCGAAGCGTTCAAATCCGCTGTTTGCTGACTACTCACAGGACAATGACACCTGGACTGGGACACTTCTTACCTATGAGTCCAAGTTGGCACACTTCATGGTCAGCCAAGCAATGCAGGTCAACTGAATCATGATCCAGTAGGTTTTCTTGGTTGGCGACCATGCACTCGTCTTACTAAGATCTTCTCTTCAGGCAAACTCCGATTGACAAAGGAATTCAAGCAATCACCGGCAGTGAGTGGCCTGCTCTTCCCAACATTTGATGTTAAGCTGACAGGGTAATAGATATTGAGTATGGCGACCTGAAATACCGCGTGAGTGGCTGTCGATACCACCCAGATCATGTAGACTAATGAGCATAGCTCTACCCCATTACTTGAAATTCAGACCAGGGTAACGATCACGACGAATTTCAATACGGCCAATTTGATAGCATCCGGAATTATGGGATTGACAGAGATACGATCTTTCAGGGGTCGCTTCGGGTAGGTGACTATCTCTTGGACGATGACTCGAACTCGTCTTCAGGGTTACAATTGCTGTGCTGACTTGGATCTTCAGTGCCAGCAAGCTTTCTCAGGCGGGCAATTACCTTTTATCACCAAGACGCCGTGGTATCCAAAATACCGCACTAGGCAAGGTGCTGGGCTTGATGACCCTCATGAGTGACGTTCTAGGATGTGGAAGTCTAGCTCTGCTGCTCCTCTCGAGAGGCCTCAGATCTTCCCCAACCTCCTTGTCTGATCTGATTGCTAAGTCTTCCATCAACAGTCTGCCTCTGAAATCTACCCATTTGTGACACCATCAACATACGCCCAAACGAATACGAAACGCGGACGATGAGTGCCTGCCGAAATTGGAACCACAACGAAGTGCACACGTTTTATGGCGGGAGTTGCGAGGGCGGATGGATGGACGGACGAGAAGTTGATACCCAGAACTATGCCCAAGCTAGCTACTACTGTCTGATGGTCAATTCCGAGACGACACCCTTGGTGCCGCCCACGAGCCTGTTTCAATGAGGGCTGTCGCGAAGATGGAAGGGACAGGTTACGAGCATGACCTTATCGGTTTGGGTAAACAGTCGACCATCCTTTGCCGCGCTACGACTTCGATTTCAGTTCCTACCAAGACCTTCTAGACCATATGTGTTCTATACATGAGTAATCTCTCACTCGCTGGAAGTTGAGTGTTAAAACGCGCTCCCGAGCTGACAATATCACTGGATTATCATAAACCGAGTTGAGAACGTGGTTGACGTTGGGCTGAGAGGAGATGGTTAGCTTCGGCTGCCTCATCTGTGACGTTGGCCGGCACAGGGAGCGTAGCCATCATGGTCTTCCAGATATTCTATCGATATGTAACAAAGAACAAGATAAGAAGTAAAGGACAAGATCGCAAAAAACAATGAGTATACAGCAGACCCAAAGCAATTATAGAGATGGCCCAAAACGATCTTTGGGCTCAAAAACAACATGAAGCCCAAACAAGGACATGAAGCCCAAACAGGACATGAAGCCCAAACGGGACATAGAACTCAAAACAAATGGGCTAAAATGACAAGCAACATAACTGTGTAGATCAGCCAGAATCTTCCTTTTGAGTTTCCTTACTAAAGGTTTGAGGTTTCATGAAGGATCTGGCCAGATTGATAACTTTTTTGACAGTAGAACACATCCTCTGTGATAAGAATCAAGGAGCTGAGCAGCACAATACGCTTGATTTTCTTTTGCAGCTGATAGCGTCAATGAGAAAAGGCCTTTTCAGGTTCAAGCGCTTCACCTTTATCAATGATATGAAACTCTGTAGGTTGTTGAAACAATTGCATAATGCTTACTTCATTGACCTCTTGAGTTGTTGTCATCAATACTTGCTGTGAGCGAAACAGCAAGACAATCAACATTAAGAGAGACAGAAAGTATCTGTGAAGTCACATTTGTCTCTGACTGATTCTCTTGAGAGCTCTTAGTCTTTTGTCATTATAATTCTATAATGCTTTATGAATGATTTTCTATGTCAACTCTCTTCATTCTTACAATCATTCTTTAATTTTGAATTCAATGATACACACTTCTGTGCAATGAAGATTGTGAAAGATTCCTCACTTGCAAATGATGAGTACCCTTGATGATCACTGTCAATGTGTGTATTGTGTGTAAGAATGCAAGATTCAAGGTACGTTGTCAGACCTCAGTAACAGGTGTGAATAAAGAACTCTCATACTGACGGTCTATCAATAGTGCAATGGTCAGAAACCCTGTTCAAGATGTCTACTCAAAGGTGAAGGTGATCAATGCAATTACCAGATCCACGTCAAGATGGTCAAAGAAGAGGTGGTAGAACAATATTGAGAAATTTCAACATGAAATCAGTGGGTGCAGACCATCTTCAGTGCACTGATCACAGATGAACAATCTCTCAGAATCCTTGCACAGCTCTGAGACAGAGATCATATTGAGTTCATTGTCAAGGGTATTGATGTGAAAAACACACTACAGTCAAGTCAATCACCATCAAGCAAAACACAAAGTGATGTGTTCTCAGATCAAGACAACTTCATGAAAGATGAGATCAATGACATCACTGAGATCATTGCTGAATCTCACTTTCAGAATGTCAATAAAGCACACTGAATCAATGTAATTGATAATGTGACCTTGATCAACCATCTTGTTGACTTGTACTTTACCTGAGTTCATTCTGTACATATGCTCTTCAGCAAATTTCATTTTCTGAGAAGTTTTTGAAACTTTCAAGACACATATTGTTTTCTGACTCTGGTGAGTGTCATTCTTGTCATGAAAAGTCAACTTCTCAACAAAGCAGACAATGCAAGCAAGAGTGTTGTCAAAGAAGATGAGAGTCTGAAGATTAAATTCATGATTAAGGCTTGTTTACAGATGACTTCTGACAAGCATGACACTTTTGTGACTGCACAAGCTTTGTGTGTCATGTTTTTAGTCAATAGCAACTCATTTAAGACTTTATGTGTGTCATTCTATCTCTGTCTGGCCAGTCAGATCATGACTCATGATGAAAATCAAGAACATATCAATTGAGATGCTTAACAGATCACATATTAAGGTATAAAAACCTTGAAGAAGTGAGTATGTCTTTAAGTTTGTGAAAGAAAAGACTAATGACAAAAGTCTGTGAATCAAGCATATCTACAATCATATTGATTTAAGTCAGTCTACACATGTCAAGATCTTTGTCAATGTAGTCATGAAAAAGAATGACTCAATGTAAAGACAATATTGATGAATTTTCAATCAAAACACTGAGACTCAACTCAGCTTTAAACTTCAGATAATCTTTCAGACAGTCAAGTTTTATGTCATTGTGTCTGACATCATCTGACTTTACTACTTGAATGAAAAGACTTTAATCACAGTGCAAGAAGTGTTAATACAACTTATGTAATATCTCATCTGAAAGAAAGAATTGCTCAAGAGCATCACTCACATTGACTCTCAAACACTTCTGCATGTGTACTTCATACAGTATGTTATTAATCAGCTTGCTCAAATTCTTACTAACTAAGCTGCAGCATTCAGTACTGCACAGCAGTCATGCATCTACTCAAACTCTTTATTGACTTTAATGATTGAAGTTCAACAAAAGAAGTCAAGTTTAAGAGAGATTGCTCTGTAAAGCACAAATATGAGGTTGTGAATGCTCAATCAATATTGTCATGTATATGAATGTCAATATCAGCCTGAGATGCAGATGCTATGTCTGCTGCATCTCATCAATTTTCTTGTGCAGATCAATCTGCTCACATTCTCAGCCGCTCAGAATGCTACTCATCAGTGTTTAAACTCTTTAGCAAAGTTGAGTGCTGGCTTTGCTGTGTGAGAACCACTTTGAAAGATGTCTTGACAGATGATCACTGAGGCAAACATATTCTTAACTCAAGAAGATATCTCTTTCTCTACATCAGCAACAGAAACAGAAGAAGAAGATGTGAAAGAAAGAGCTGAAGTCAGAGTCAGTGCGCTGTCTTTGACCAAAATGACCATTTCTTGTTTTACACTCAATGAGATGATGAATGCATACACATGAATCTTCTACAATTAACTGATCAAGCAGATTCAAGAACAATTCATAAAGAGTTTCATCAATGATTGAAATGACAAGTGAGCTCTGCTGCAGAAATTTTCTGAAGTCATGAGTGAGTGAAGATGATGAGCTGATGCTTGACTGCTGACATAAGCTTATGTTTGAGAGAGAAAGAAAAGATCAAACACACAAAGAGTGAAAAGAGCGGCTGAGAAAAGTTCTGAGACAGAAAGATGCATCAGAACAACTGAACTGAGACTGAACTAAGAATCATGAGAGCATGCAGATCAAATTCATTTTAAACAACTGATTTAATCTAATCTGATTCAATTCAAATGTTAAGAGAAGACAGAGAAGAAGCATGATATCAATATATTGATATATTGATGTATCAATATTTGTCTACAGAATGCTTAGCTACCTGATGATGAACAATCAGTAACTTAATCAGAACTCTACAATTGACAAACTCAACAGCAAGCAATTCATTAAGATTGTTTGAAACAGTCAGACTGAACACCTTATTCTTACTGAACCTCTTTAAAAGCAAGCAGTGATCATCAATCATGTCTTGACATGCTGAAGAGCTTTTTAAGAAGAAAATGAGAAGAAAACACCTCTGATCTTCAAGAACTTGAGACAGTATGTGAAATGACTGAAGAAGAATGAGCTCATTAAAGAAGCAATGAAGTGTGAGGTGAAAACACTGCAGTGATTACTGCAGGCTGCTGATTTCTTGTCTGTGAGATTTGTAAAAAGATGTTTTTCTCAAAGACACAAGCTTAAACAAGAAAAACCTTGAGCTGTATTCTCAGATGAAAGTAACACTTGAGAGAATGAGAGAAAGTTTGATTACACTGTACAATACTTGAATCATAAATGATGAACAGACATGACTCTTTTTCATTCTGACCTCATAGTATCACAGTTTGCAAGCATTGTGCTGCAGACCTCTGCTATCATCAGTCTATCATGTGACAGCAAATCAGAACACATAAAGCAAAAGTTGTGATCTTATCAACAACTTCAGTTTAATCTCATCTTTAATGTCACTATTTTCTCAATACAACTAGCCTTCTCTTCTCTTTGCCTTTGTGAGGCCTTGAGGCTGTACAATCATTGAAAAGTATCTGTTTCATGAATGCAAGATACCATTTTTGGTCACAGATTACCTCTGTTGATCAGGGTACTCTTCACAGACATTGAGTATTGTCTGCAGATGTAAGATTGCCGTCTCAGTCACTGAGTACCATTCATTGATACATGATATCATTTATGTATGCAGGCTGACCTTCAGCACACTCAAGCCAGTCATGCTCAGAAGGCCAGTCACACTCAAAAGCTTCAGAAGGCCATTCATGCTTTGAAAGATCAGTCACACATGAAGGCCAGTCACTCAACTCATGAAGGTCAGCTGTCACAAAGAGGTCAGTTACTCAATTCTTTGTTCACTCTCAGCAGCAATCATGTTCAAAGCTCAATTGATCAACTCATAAAACTTCTTTGAGTTTGTTGAAATGTCTGCAGTGCTCAGTTCTTTGACTCAATATGAAGATTGTGAAGTCTACACAATGTTGATCAGTGATCAGGCAATTGTACTGTGAATCAATCAATTAATATTCTACAGTACCCTTCTCATCAATGCGGCTGAAATTAAGTTCTTTTTCAATATCCTCTTGTTTGAACTGTGTGAGGTGATTTCTCTGTACCTTTTCTGACAAGTGAGTGAAAATGTTAAGTCATGATGAGAAAACAATGAGGTGAAAGAGATTATGAGCAATTGAATGAAGAATTAAGTTCTGTTCAGATCAAGTGAGTGATCTGCTGATTACTTGAGATCAATCAAGAATTATGTCAATAACTTGAAGAACAAACAACCATGACTGTCAGAATGTCTGACATAGTGTAATCACTCATGATGACTGTATATGAGAAGCACAAGATAAACAAGACAGCAGAAAGTCAACTTGAACTTTCTTCTCATTCTTTGTCTTGTATTAACAAGATTTCACAATGAAATGTGTGCACATGCATATCATCTTTGATTTTTGTGTTAAGAGGTGATTATGTCTTTTGAGAATTGTTCATCAACTCTCAATGTCAAGGTTGAGAAAGATTGAGGAATTGACAGCTCAAACCATGACTTAAATGAGGTTTTTGAAGTTGTTTAAAATGACAAGAATGATCTGTGCAACTCATGTTCACTGAGTAAAACACAAAAATGAATCATTGTTTTATTAATGATGATGAGCTCATTCTGTGTGACATGCACAAGATTCATCTATACCTTAACTTATGATCAGATTGATGTTAAATTTGACTGCTCTCATATTGTGGTGACCTTGAGTCTCTCACTCTTTATGGTCAGTCTTGAGGTGAGTTCACTCATGCTGGCGTTTCTATCAGAATTTTACAGATGATGAAATATCTACATCATCTTACTGACCTTCTTCATTTAACTCATTCTCTGCACTGTAGTGCACAACATTTAAATCATGTTGATTACTCAATTTCTTGACAGTGTGACTGATAGTACCTTTTTGAGTGTCACTGAAGACACAGTAAACAACCTCTTTCACAAGAATGATTTACAGCTGCTGATGATAATCTATACAGCCTCACCTTTATTGAGTCTGATTGTTAAATCAGTGATTGATGAAGTGATCAATTAATTCATCAACTGATAGAGAACTTTCTTCTCTTTTATCTATGTGCAGGCCTACATACAGGGATCATGAGGCTGACTTTAAATAGACAATGAATCTTTTATGTCTTGTTGATCTGATTGAAAGTCTTGCTAGGTTTGATCATCATTCTGATGCCAGAAACTTATCATCTCATGCTTTTGATAAAGAAGGCTGAGACCTTACAACACAAGACAAGCAATGAAAAGTGACAGACACTGATTGAGAAGCTTGAGTAATCAATCACTATATGTGAAGTTGACTCTTGTTGTTCTCATGATGTATAAGGTGTTTTGTCATCAAGGTGAATGAGCTAGAAGTTGATGAAGTGAAGCATTGTTGAGCTGTGAGATTGAGCTATGAATAGGGGTTTAACTGATGTGAAGTCTCTGAAGGTTCAGCTGAAAAGCCACTGAATGAAATTGGGTTGTCTGTTACCACATTTGTCAATGCTGTAGAGAAAAACCTGTTCAGAGTGAAAAAACTCTGTGAAGTAATATGTGTGATGATATTGATAATGTTAATGATGATCCCTCAGCTTTTTAACAGAACAGATGATATGTCTCTGACTAGATCAATCTGAAAGTTTTGTGATATAATGTTGATGTTATTTCATCTTGTCATCATTCAATTCTGATGATGTTTGCTTCTATGAAAGAGTGATGTTTGTTGACTGTAATGATGCTTTTAATTTTGTTGAATCTTGACAATTGAGTGAGATGTCTTGATTTGAATTTTATGTGCTGTGTCAACTTCTTGAGCCTTTCTGTGTGATGCTCACTGATGTCTGTATTCAAGAAAGCATTGCAACTTTGAGCAGCGTGACTTCGCTTTACTTTATCAATTTGATCAGTGTCATCTTGTTTTCTTGCAGTACCAGTACATTCACTACTGTCTTGAGTTCTTCAATCACCTCTTCAAGCTTGTTGACTATCTCATAAAGCTCTTTGACAACAACATCAACTGTCTCTCTCATTTCAACATTATGTACCTTCATGAGTCTGATGTATGACATCTTTCAGATCACAAGTAGTGATTTCTTTGATGTAACAGACTACAATGTCAAGTAAAATGTCAATGACAAGTCAGCCTCATACATGTACTCAGATGTCGTCAATGACATCAGTTTTGAGACAGGCGCCTATGAAGAGAAAGCAGATACTGTGTTACCTGAAACAATTCAGATAGATTCATCATGTAACTTCATTGATACAATCACTTCATCTTGTCTTGAATTAATCTGTTCTCATTCAGTTAACACAATCAGTCTAGTGCTGATTTTTCACAGCTACTTCTATGCTGTTCTGATCAATGCATATCAGATTGTGGTTGATCAGATCATTGACAACTATAGCTATATTTGAACAGAAGAGAAGACCTATCAGAACTGAATGCAGATCAACTATGATGCTGAAGCAAACTTTCTCATCAACAAAATGAGCTCATCTGTCATCATCAGCACAGAAGCTGACTTCTTCACGCTCATCATCATTCTTTACACAAACATGAGTGAGTCAAGCAATTGTCAATTCAACATCCTCAACTTGCTTGACAACAAGTTTAACAACACAACAGGTATTTTCTTTCAATCAAGCTGCAATGTGCTGAATGATAGTTTTGATTCCCTCACAACCTCATTGATGTCATTAGTGTCATTCACATCAACTGTGACTTTGACTCTTTTGATTTCTGCGTTCTAGATTCACATATATCATCTACATTCTACCTTTTCATATAATCTCTTCATAATCTCTTGATATCATAAACTTAGTGATTTTTGCATTTAACATACAACATGAACAACTTCTTATAATCATGCTCATGTTGTAATACTCTCAATGTAGACTTAAACTTGAGCTTTTTCTTCAGATGAGAAAGCCAGCACCTGCATTGTTCATCAGGTCTTTTAAAAGAAAAACTTTGAGCTTTCACTGAAGATCTTTGCTCACAACAAGAAGTGGCATTTGTGATCAGATAACGGTCTGTATTTGTATTTTTCTTTTACTATAGAGCCTTGCTCACATTGCAAAGTGAGGTAAGCTCATGCAATAGAATAAAGAAGGTATTGAAGACAGAGACAAAACATAAAAATCAAGTTCAACAAGAGCAGCAAAGCACAGAGTAAATTGAGTATAAAATTGACATAAGACCTTTCTGAAGTGAAAAACCTTCAAAAATGAGGAATGAAGTTTGATCAATTGACTGTCTCATAGGCGCTTGATGACAGTGAGCACAACTTAATGATATCAGTGATGAAGATGTAGATGCATGTGTGACAGTAAAAGAAGCCAACAATGTATAAGAATATAATGACTTTAAGAAGAACAGTCAAAGCTAAATCATGACTGACAAAATTGTTATGAATGACAGCAACCTGACGTTTGAAGTGTTTATAGCTCAACCATTATCATGTTGTTGACAAGGATGTGTCTTTTCTCTCAGTGTTTAATGCCTTGTGTCAGCCAGCTGCAGTCAGATGTCAGTGCAGAATGAGATGTAAGGTGAAGATGTATTCAGTGAGAGCTCAGTAACTTATGACACTTGCTGTTATTGTCAGACTAACAGTGCATCAGAGGTTCTGTTTTGTTGCAGTGAGAAAAGAGTAATTTCAGCCACTGAAAAAGACAGCTGAGTAAATAAGCGTCAGGCTCACAGAGAGTGAGAGCATGTTTGTTGAAATCTTGTGACATGCTGTATTCTTGATTTGGTTTATTGACTGCACTTTGAGTTCAAAGCTGATGTCAAGATGATGAAGAATGTTGATTCAATTCAATCAATATAGTGACCACAACCATTTTTAACAACTGATGAAGTCAAGTGACATCATTCAATACAGATATGAGAGGTCATCATCAGCATCACAAAGAATCTGCACAATGCTGACATGACTCTTGATGAACTCTGACACAATCACATCAGTCAGTTTATGCACTTAAAAGCAGATTGTTCTGACACTGCAGATGATGAATGCAGTGACAGTTAATTCAGCACAGATGATAAAGAGCTTCTGTGTCACTCAATCAAAGACAGTGATGATGAATCAGAGAATCTGACTCAAAGTGATAAGTCAGAGAAGATCGTCAGCCTTGTTCTTGTTGACAATCATGTGTTTGTTAAGTCAGAGAAAATTGACATAGCTTTTGCTGACAAGATAATGAAGCTGCTTGATGTTGATGAGAAACAAAGACCACTCAGACATGTGTAACATGAAGTCTTTCATATCAGTAAAGAAAGCATGAATCATGATTCAGCTGATCTGATCAATTCAGTGAAAGTTCTGTACTGAGCAACGTGCAGACACTCATTGGCTTAGTGCTTTAATGACAATAAACTCAAGCCTCAAAAACCTCAGTGCAGTGTCACAGGTTTACAATGAGACTGACGCTCAATTGATAATTTCTAAATACAAGAAGAATACTATGAAGAGAAAAAGAAGAGCTTCATACAGAAGTGAAAAGATAATGTGCTTTAGTCTTAGGGTCTTAGTAAGCAACTAGATCATAAGACCTTAGTATGAGTTTAACTCATGACATCACTTCTTTCTTTTTCTTCAAGGTCATGCTTTAAGTCTCTGAAAAGATTGTTGTATGATTGTCAATGTCTGTTGACACATGTTTGCCCACTTCATACAGATAAGATTTGCAGATGAAAATTTTTTTCATTGCTTGTGTGATTTTCTTCAACAATTCACTTAAGCTTATCTGTCAGTGAAGTGAGTTATAAACTCCTCACCTCATGTACAACTTTTCTTTTTCTTTCTTCTTCAACTTCTTCATTCACAACTTTTGTATGTGAAATCTTTCTTGATTGATATGTCAGCACTGACTCTCATATGACAAGCTCAGCAGCAACAACATCAACAACAACAACAATGTAAATGTCATACAAATATGTGTCTTGAAGCTGACAGCTCACAGAGCCCTCATTCTTTATGACATATATGTTGCTGCTCTCATTCTTGTGACTGTTGATGTTGATTCAGTTCTCTTTGTTGGTCAGCAGCAGCTTGCTCAGTATGTTCACTTTTCTCAGACAATAGTCATTCTTGTGCTGTCTGATGTGAATGTTTCATTTGTACAGCAACAAATCACACTGAATCAGGTGAGAACTCATCAGTCATCATACATTAATGCAATTCTGATTCAAAGTTAAAGTATGTTGGTTTCTGCTGGTTGTGTCAACTGTCAGACACACAGTATGGCACTCTTTTTAAAATGTCATTGTATGTCAAAACATTTTGATGAATGTTGCAATAACTGCAAGTGACATGACCACGCACATTGCTGTTTCATATGCAACAATGATGTTCTTATTGTCATCTTGAACAATGAGAACAACAACAATGTCAATGAGAATGAACATGCTGCTCAATCAAGAAGAATTGCATCAGCATCACTGTCAGCAAAGGTGGTTGTCATCTATGTTGCCTTTTAAGTACATACAACTCTTCTTTCTTCTTTGCACTGTGCTTGTTTAGTCATATGAGCTGTGTGTGACACTTATAGAGCCTAGTTGTATGAGCTGTGTGTGACATCTGAGCAGTGTGTCTTATCTCTTTGTGATGCTCAGAACAAGTAGCTTTAGCAAAATCAAGAAGGCATTATTAGTAATTAGCATAGTAATAAATTAAATAAATTCAACACTAAATTTTGAACTCTGTACAATTCTCTGAATTCATGAAGCATCTCAACCTTCTTTTGTATGATTAAGATTTAGCTACCTCAGGTTGCATTAACTCTCACTGATTTAACATCACTGTGTCTTTCAGAGTGAACGCTGATTCTCATGTGAATTGAGTATAATTGACTCATTTTGTCAAGTACTTCTTCTTGAATTCTTCTTTATGTTATACAAATTTCTCTTTCAGAATCTTCTTTATCTCAAACTCTTCTTCATTGCTTACAATTTGTGACAAAGGTTGTGAGTCTGTTGTATGCTGAGAAGAAAGAGCGTTCATAACTGCTGATTGAAGCATGACTGAGTGAAACACATTATGAATACTCAGCAGTGTGTTTAAACAGAAAGAATGTGAGTTGATCTTCTTAACAATGATGTACTTGTCAATCTTCACATCAAACTTCTTGCACAGATGATCTGTATAAATGTTTTTAAAATTTAGTCAGATCTTGTCTTCTTTCTTGAAGTCATAAGACTGCTTTCTCTTTCAATTTGCTGTTTCTTTCTGTATCTGCTGAGTGAGAGCCATAGTCATCTGTGCTCACTCTGTGACTTCTTTCATCTTTTATACAATTTGATCAGCTTTTTGTACTGAACTTTTCACAGATCATACAGGCTTCAACTTCTTAAGTAGTTGTAGAGACTTTATGTAATACTTATGAGACAAGAAGAAAAGGCTCACTTCTGTTGAGATGAAGTCATGATTGTTTATGACTAGTTCAGTCATGAGAAGCAGGCTTGCTCAATTGTTCTGACTATAATTTGAGAATGTATGAATGTACAGCTCAACATTCTGATTCATTTGCTCAGTTGCTCTGTCAGTTTTTGAGTGATACACTGTGAACACTCTTTGTATGATCTTCAAAAGTTAACAGACTCTTTTTCATAGACTGCTCACAAACTGAGTGTCTCAATCTGAGACTATTGTGGTAAAAAGCTCATGAGCTCAATAGAAACATTGTACAAATGTCTGAGTCACTCATTCTGCAGTCATATCTTTGCACAGTTCAAGTATTACCCTCTTGTTAAGATGATCTGTAATTATCAGAAGGTTCATACAACCCTCATTTAACAGTAGATCTACTACAAAGTTAATGAATATCTTCTGTCAAATTCACTTCAGTACAGGTAGAGGCTTCAAGAAGCCTTGTCAGCGATCTTTTCAGCTGTTGTTTGTATGACATTTGTCACAATTCTGACAGAATGTACAGACATTCTGTAGCATTTCAGGTTAAAAGAACTGTTATGATAAAAGAGCATCAGTTACATCTCTTTTTGAGTGTTCAGTCATTGTTGAGTCATGTGTATACTGAATCAGTTCTGTATGAAGAAATTCTGATGACAGCACTCAGCATCTTTCACAAAAGAGTAGCTTTTCTTCATCACTCAAGAAGCATTTCATTATGAATACTCTCACTTTTAAAACAGTAGAAAATGATCTCTGTTTCTTGTGAATTGTCTGACAAAACTCATCATACAACTCATCTTTTGCTTCAGCATTCACTCACATCTGTTTAAGATCTGTAATCTCACTGAACAAGTTCTGATCTTGTACAAGCACAGAGACTGATATGTCTGCTACTGTCATTGAGGCAGTCTGTATAGGCTTGCTTATCATCTTAAAATGTATTATCTGCATCATATGATGTTGTACTCTGTCATCTGAAAGATTCATTGACACATTCTGCTTCTGTCTTGATAAAGCATCTGCTCTCTCATTCTGCTTACTCAGCAAGTATAGTATTAAGAAATTGTATTGCAACAGAATTAAAGATCATCTCATTTATTGCTCTGTAAGCTTTCTGACTATCATAAAGTATTTCAGATTTTTGTGATCTGTACAAATCTGAAAACTTGACACACTTCTCAATTCTGTATCTCACTCTTTCAAGCATTGTATGATGATCAGCATCTCTTTATCATAAATCTTATAATTGCACTCTGCAGATGCATTCTTCTTTAAATAGTAGGTACAGAGCCTTCACACATTATTTATTAACTGTAACAGAGTTTCATCTATGCATCAATCTGAGAAATCTGTTTTCATTACTGTCATACATGTGTGGTTAAATGAAACTAGAATTGACGCTGAAATGAACATGGTCTTTAGCTTTATAAAACCCTGATTGACTTTCTCTGTTCACTTAAAAGATGTGTTCTTTTGTATGAGAGTCATTATTGACATAATCAAATTAAAAAAGTTCTTGATGAACTTTCAATAAAAGTTTGCAAACCCTATGAAACTCTGTACACCCTTTACTGATTTAGAGGCTTGTCAGTTCATGATTGCCTTCATCTTTTGAGGATTCATTTGTACACTCTTTTTTACTTTCAGAATTAACTCTAGATACTTGATTGACTTAACTTCAAACTCACATTTGTCAATGTCAATTTGTAGGCCGACTTCTCAAAGCTGTAGTAGTATCTTTTGTACATGATTTCGGTGTTGATGCAGCAATTCATCAGTGAAAATAAGAATATTGTTCACATAGGCTGAACGGAACTCATTCAGAAAGTTCTGCAAGGCTCAGTTAATATATCTTTGAAGAATGCTTGAGACATTGACTAGCTTAAAAGAAGTCATCATTCATTCATACAACCTGTACCTCATACAAAACATCATCTTTCATTTGTCTTCTGCGGCAATTCAAATCTTGTGAAATGCTGCTATGACATTCAACTTGATGTATCATTGAGCTCATTTGATGTTTTGCGAAGTCTCATATATCAATGAAAGAAGGTAACAATTCTTCTGAGTGATTCAGTTCAAGTCACAGTAGTTCACACAAAACTGAAGTTCATCTTCTGACTTCTGTACAAATAAAACAAACACTGCAGCAGATGAGTTGCTGACTTGTATGAACTGCTTATTCAAAAGTTCTGTTAGTGTCTTGTGCAACATTAGTAGCTTCTCTCTTGTCATGTTGTATAGAGAATCTCAGAGTACTTTTGACTCTTTCTCACCTATCTTTTCTAGTTTGATTCAATGATCTATGTCTTCTTTTCTTAAGAAAGGCAACTTCTCAGTCATTGTACAATCAAACACATTTAAAAACTTGTGATAATGATCAGAGAGTATAGTTCTTGAGTCAGTCTTCTTTTGTGAGATTAAGACTTTTTTAATATCAGTCATGCTGATTGAGAACATCTCAATCTTCTTCTGTTTCTTTTCTTTCTTTCATATGAGGTTTATAAAGAACATAGCTGACATCATAACATGATTGAACTCATTCTCAGCAGAAGCTTTTCTGTTTCATATGATGATTTCTGTGAATTCAACTGTAAGAAAGACTTTGTCTGCATTCAATATGACCTTGTTCTGCTTCATTCATGATAGATCTAGTATAAAATTGTAGAATGTTAACTTAGAAACAATATAAAAGAATGCTCTTGACTTCTGATGTTTGTTGATATCAATTTGTACAATGACAACTTCATTTACTGATGAATTTGAAGGTTCATCAAATCTTGTAATCATACAAGGTTTAATCTTCATGCACTGTAGGTTGTGGTTTCTAGCAAAGTGAAAAGTGATTATTTCATAAAACAGACACTCTGTGTTGTACAAGGTATGTGCATATGACTTCTTATTGACTAATGTTGACATAGTGAAGAGAGCACTGTCTATCTGTTTCTCAAACTTCTTTCAGCTTTTATCACATCTTGTACACTCTCAGCTGCAACTTTTGTTAAAAGCTACTCTTTTTTTGAGTTCTTCTCTTCTTCTGTTGTCTTCTTTACAGTCTCAGCAGTGACAATGTTGATGATGCAAGATTGTACAGCAGACAGAAGTTTGCAGTTCTTAATGAAGTGATCATTGTCTTTGCAGCACATGCATAGTTGTTTCATATGATGATCTGTCACTTTCTTCTCTGATACTCATTGTGCTCTGTGTCTCTCTTTAGTTTCTGTAGCTGTGACAATGACATGCTCAGTGAATTCTCAGTTCATGTTGTCTGTGTGAGACTGTTGTGTGATGATAGTTGTTATCATACAACACTCTTAAGTAACAGCCTTCTGAATTGAGTTTAAGTTGTGACTAACTCACTGTAGCAAGATACTGTACTCATCATACAACACAGAAATTGAGATAACAATCAGAGCTTGCATGAGTGTTATGTCAAGACTGTTACTAAGAAATGTTTTCTTAACAGCATCATCTCATTTCAAGTCTTCTGCTTTCAACAGCATTCATTCAAAGGTGGTCAGATGTTTAGCAAATGGTTTTCTCATCTGTTTTAAAGCTTTTAAAATACAAGTTGCTCTCTTCTTCAATTCTGAGTCATTGTATGTGTGCTGAAGCTGATTGATCAGCTTCTCAATGATCATATGATTTAAAACTTTGTTTGACTTGATACAAGCCACAATTTAAGATGCAACCTGACTTAAAGTCAACTCTTCAAGCTGACTGTGTAAGTATCAGAACTGCACACTGACATTGTCATTTAACATGTTCACATTCAATTTAGCAAAAATTTGTTGTAGTCAAGGTCTGAATTTCACTCTTTTTTCTTCAAATCTGAGTGAATCAGAAAGACACTGTTTTGAGTGCTGATTCACACTCATTGCTGCAATAAGCTGCTTTAAAATGAGACTGTTTGTACAATTAACTGATTCTTGAGAAGAAGATGATGCTGCAACAGCTGATGTCAAGATAACTGTATTTACTGATGTAACTGATGTAAGATTGTTTTGATTCATCACAAAGATGTAAAGAAGATCTGTATGAGCCTTCATGTTTTGCATGTTCTCTTTTGTATGACTCTTCATGCTGCATAATTCTGTTATAAGTATTTGTGCTCAAGAAGAAATCTTCTCAGCAACAGTCTTCATTTCATCTGTCATAGAGGTTTCTTCACTCATTCTGCACTGATTTCAACAATTGTACAACAAGGTCTTTAATGTAGGTTAGATTTAAATGAGAATAGTATTTTAATGTCACAGGCTCGCAATGAGACTGACGCTTGATTGATAATTTCTAAATACAAGAAGAATACTATGAAGAGAAAAAGAAGAGCTTCATACAAAAGTGAAAAGATAATGTGCTTTAGTCTTAGGGTCTTAGTAAGCAACTAGATCATAAGACCTTAGTATGAGTTCAACTCATGACAATATGTCTTAAATTTAAAGAACACAGCTTTAACAGCTGTGGTGAATAGAGCAGTCTTACAACAGACTAATCAGAAACTCCTTAAGAAACAGCAGCAGTGACAGAAGAAGCAGTCACAAAAGACTGTTGAAAATGCTTAAGTTCTTACAGTCAATAAGGATAAAGTCATGATGCAGAAAGAAGAGAATAGAATGAAGAAATTGACTATTAAATCAGCTAGATATCATGCATTAAGGGGTTAAAGTTGAATTTGTGAAGCTGGTTTGAAAGAAAATGGCCATGAACTATTCAGTTTTCATGTAATTAGTCTAGTGGTGTGGATATTTCAATAATTCTAGCTGTTTTGACATTGCAAAATAAGCGACAGCGAGGTGGCCCGAATAGGCGGGTGGCTCGGGTAACAGGGAAATTCGTTAGTAAGGCCCGGCAAGTACCGGGTTCCGAAGCCCCGCGGTGCTAGTGTGTCATCCTCGATTTGATCGCCTCAAACCATACAATATTTGACATCCTGCTTACTAAAGATCCTCGACCTGATTACATACTTGTAGCTTCTTGTGGGAACGATACGGACCAAATTCTACAAATCAGGCCGGCGCTGTCCTGAAGTACCTTGAGACGACCTTCATCGAAAGGTCTCTTGCAAGCAAATTCCAGACAGAGCTGAAGTGCCCAGCGCACTTTTCAGTTGCCATTCCTCGCTCGCTGACGAAGTACACCCGCTCACATCGTCTCTCCCACCACCAACAGTCTGCGTCTGACGCCCCATTGCGCTTTCTCCGAGAGATTGACCACGATTCTTGGAGCCACGGTACACTTAGAAGTTGAGTCATCCTAGGAGAGGTCAACATGCAGCCGGCCCTTGCCCCAGCACCGCATCCCATGCAGAACGCGGTTCCAGTAAGCCCTCCACCATCCTGGACTCTTGCGCTTGTATGCTGACTTCTCGGTGATAGGACAATGCTGAAGAGCAAAGTTAGTAATCCTTCGGGTTCGCTCGAGTAGCAGATAGCTTTGGTGTAGCCGTGCTAACCTAATGTTTGTCCCAGCTCTTCGAGAACACCTTCTTGCCCAAGTACACTCGCCGCAAACCTCTCATAACATGGAGAACATGCAACCTTCGAGCTCTGCAAGTCCTCACGACCATAACATTGATCCTGCTATCGCCGGGACTGGCCTCATGAATACAAACGCCGAAAGCGGTGACGAAATTGGCGCCGATGGTAAGAAAGGAGGGAAGCGCGAATTATCAACATCGAAACGCGCCGCACAGAACAGAGCTGCTCAGGTATGTTTGTAAAGTGTGATGCGGTTTATTGAATGAATGTGATTTTCTGAAGTTGTCGTTTCGTGTTCGCTCTGTACAGTCATCGGCCAGCTTACATAAGAGCATCAACTTTGGGCGCCAAGTCCATATGTCAAAACTCGATAGACAGCTTGCAATCCACTCATAGGTGACCATGTGGCTAACCACCGGGATCAATAGCGTGCTTTCCGACAACGCAAGGAAGGATACATCAAGAAGCTTGAAGAGCAAGTGCGCGATTACAACCTATTAAACGACAACTACAAAGCCGTCCAAGCCGAGAACTACCAACTGCGCGACTACATAATCAACCTCCAATCCCGCCTCATCGAATCCCAAGGCGAATTCCCACAACCGCCCTCGAACATCGACCTCCCCAACCCAAGATCCTCTGATCCAATGCACCAGCAACCGCAGATACCAGCACCGACCGCAACCATGGGATCCTCAGCCGTCAGCCAGCTCCAAGCTTCGGCCGCACAAGCAGTCGCAGACCTAGGCACCGGCAAACACCACCATGAAGATGCCGCGTATCTTACCGGTAGCAGTGACTATCCATCCAAGCGGTTGAAGAATGGTGAGGATGTCGAGATGCAGTCAGGTCCGGACGCTGGACCAGGCGATCGGAAGTCGGATGTGAACGGGACGCCAGTGACTGCTTGATGCAGGTGAGTGCACGCTACCGAAGCAGAGTCTGGAGCTTTGCTCCTTTTCCAGACTCCTTTTCTTTCCCATCAAATCACAGACCGAACAGCTTAGTCACCGACCGCTGGTCTTGGGCGGCACTAGAACATCGAGCGGATTGTTCATGTCTCCAGTCGTTTTCTTTTCTTCACGTTCTCGGCACGGCGTTAGAAGAGTTTAGGGGGTTTGTCTGCGCGTTCTGGCTAGGAAGTCACGAGGGTGCTTCTGTATACTAGCTGCCAATGTTACTCTTTTAGAAGTCCTGTTGCAATGCAGTGAAGGATGTCCTTTTCGCTGTCGGACACTTTTACCGACGTCGCGTCCTCTGGCTTCAGGGTTGAAGGCTGTGTATCAATCGATCACAGGCCCTGATCTGGCCAGAGCTTGCGCCGACGCCAAATAGCCGATACAACTTCAACAGTGATAAATACGGAACGTGTAGGGGATGACTCGGAGTCTACGGGCTTATCGTTCGGGCCCGTGGTGTCAATGTGATGCAGGTATCCAATTATGCTTAAGATAACGTCTGTGTATTCGAATTGGGTTGAGGCAGAGGGTCTTAAAAATCTTATTGAATTATAATGTTGGACAATGAGGATGATTCTCGACATGATGCCATGTAGCCCCACGGTGGCTGCAATCATCGACGCCTCACACGAAGCTCCTCAACTCCATTTTTCCATCTGGAGCTGCACATCAGAAGACAGACGCGTTACCGAGATTGTGTTCCTGATTGTCAAGAGTCAGCATCAGCTCGATTACATCGCCGGTGGAACACGGGGCGATGTCCAAAGCAGGCCCATCACTATTTACGGATGCGAGGGCAACGCATGTATCTACATACCTTCATGTATTCATTACCCTTCTCCAAGTACTCTTCCCTTGTGACAGCCGCCACGGCAAGATCCGGGCCGCCAGCCCACTGCGCCGCGCCCTTCCAAGCGTCAAGCAGCGGATCCTGCGCTCTCCTCACGCGTAGCGGCGACTCCGTCGGAAGCACGGCGCGCAAATCGCGCTGGAGCCTCTCCTCAAAGCCCTGGAAGAGCGTGTTGCCGCCTGTGAGGAAGACGTCTTTCAAGACTTTGTGCCGATCGTCGGTGTTGGGGAGCCGCTGCGTGATGATGTCGGCTGCGATTTCGACGAGGCCGGCTTGGTCGAGGCCGGCTATTGAGGGTTGGAAGACGACTTCGGGGACGCGGATGCGTTCGACGTTGAGGTGGATTTGGTGGGTTTCGCGTTGGCTTTCGGGGTCGAAGGGCCATGGCCCGCGGAGGAAGGCGTGGACGAGGCTTTTCGTCCAGTCTGTTTGGGCTTCTAATGTGCTGTGTTCGGTGAAGTTGGGGTCGTATTTCAGTAGTTGTGCCTCTAAGGTTTTCAGTGCGGCGCCGACGTCTTCTTCTTCGTCGTCGTCGCTTTGTTCGCCTGTCGCTACGGTCCGATAGACGCCCCAGTCGTCGTCGTTGGCACCGAAGTTGTCGTCGTCACCGCCTCGCCGGCGCTTCTTGCCTGGAGCGTCTGACGCGAGGTTTGCAAGGGTCTTCATGCGCATCTGACTTGCGAGAGACTTTCTGTTCCCGAGATCGGCTTTAAGACGCTCTCGATCTTTCATTTTTTGAAGTAATGCCTGCACCAGGATAAGTCAGAATATGGACACGCATGCGCATAACAGCGAAAGCGTTGCTTCGGACAAAATACTCACGGACCGAGCAGCTCTACGTTCTGCTATCCAGCCTTCGATGTCATTTGTCCGGCGTTCTTCGTCCAGTCTTTCCTCCTCTGCTATCCTTGCTTTTTCTCTCTCCTTCTCAACCTTGGCCCGCGCTCGTGCCTCAACATTGGATTTCATCAGCCGCTGATGCCGCTTCTGCTTCAATCCAGCCTCATCCAGCTCCTCATCCGGAACGTCAAGAAGTGGAAACGTCTGTTCCTCCTCCTCTTCCTCATTTTCTACACCGCCGACATCCTTAGTCCTGGCTTTACGTATCGACTTGTCAAGCTCTTTTATTGTTTTATCAAGCTGTGCATCGTCTTTGAAGTCTTCAATATCTAACAGTCGCTTCTGCTCCTTCTTAGTCTCTGTCATCAGCTTCTGTTGCAATTCCTTATAGTATTCGAGTTCTTGCTCTTTCCTGACAAGCTTCTCCAAGCGCATCTTTGCTGCCTGTTCTTGCAACCTTCTCCCGCTTTCCTTCTTTCTTTCCGCAATCCTGGCCAGCTCTTCCTCGCTCTTCTCAATGACAACATGTTCTGTGAATGGGTACTGAATGACATGGTTCCTGTCCTCCAAACCCGTCCAGTCCAGATATTCACTCAACTCTGTTTCATAGCTCTGAGAAATGTAACAGTGCTCGCGAACCATATCTTCGGCTTGGGTATCGGTAGTTTTCCCGGAGAAATTAGGATATTTGAGCCTCAATAGCTTGAGAAGATATTCAGCGCTTTGGGATCCACCCCAATTCAGACGAGCGGCATTCGACATCATGGCTTTGGATTCCAGTACTGGTATGAGATGTGTCGATGTATGTGAGGACGAGATGACGAGCCCGTTCCGCCCATTGTTGTACTTATAGGCAAAGAGTGAGTCTATGCCGTAGGCCAGAGATGGTGCAGAATAGCACTCGAACATAAGCTCGGTCATTGCTGCGATACCGGACCCTGGTTAGCGCATTTGGACTGGCGGTCTCTTCGATGTGATGCCTTACTCTTCCTCGAATACCCCAGATTAGCAATAGGTTCAGTCATAACTATGGGTCTCCCCACGCCACCCTCCACTCCATCTACCCCAAGCTTCACAAAGACATAGTCCAGCACCCCTTCCATGACATCCCAGTTACCCACAACGCTGCTTCCAGGCTCGAAAGCGCTCTTCAACTGGCCTCGTGTTGTAGCATCGGCATAAGACTCGTAGCCGACGAAGGTACATGTTTTGTTAAGCTTACGGTCTCTGTAGCGCGCAACGTTGGGAGGGAAAGATAGACGTGGAGTTTTGTCAAACGACCAGCCAGCTCGAATAAGACTTGCCCCTGGTTACGAACATAAGTCAGTCTAAACACACGTAAAGGGCACCACTATGGGCTTTAGGAGCCGATCTAACCATTGTCAATCACTATGGGGGTACTTCCAGAACTTTGCTTATACCCATCGGACCGGGATGGCTCAAGCCCTTTGAATGGTGGGTCCTTTGCACTCCATATCCGCGGCGGAGGCTTTGGTGTCCGCTGGCCGGACGATATGCCAGCGCCATATGTAGTATCGTCCCGAGTGGTGATGGAGTTGATGGTCATCGTGGGCTTAGCTTACGAGGGTAACGAGATGAAGGCACCCTCTGCAGGTGATGAGATTATCATGGTTACTAGACCGCCTTCGAGGATGTAGCCCAGGCGCAACCTTTCACGAGTCTGTTACTCGCGAAGTAACGCCATTCATTGAATTGGTTGTCAGGCTCTACTTTACGTAGAAGCGAGTTTGCATTTCTTGATCTACGTTGCATGAATGCACTTAGCGATGCCAATATCATGCCGCAGCCTCGATCGTAACCCGTTTCGTTGTACCTTCAGCAGTATTGCGACTCATGCTGGATCCTTCAAACTATCCGTTGCTGTCCGCGAATAATCAGAGCCCAGCCGGGTTAAGACAGATGAATGATTTCACTGACCCTCCAGATGAAATAAAACGTTAGATTGGTAGTTCTTGAACATCTGTGCCACCAACTCCACATTCATGTTTTGAATGTTGATCTCCTACAGCCAGCATCAGACATGCTATGGGAGAACGATGCATAGATGCTGTTGAGGCTAACCTGGAGACTCTTATTTAGCACCATCACGGCTTCATTGAGCTTCTCCTGTAATAGAGTCAGGTCCGATAGTTCTGCTGCGTGAGGTTCAAGTTACGAACGACATTGGTGATGATTCGAGATAGCAAGAGGTTTTGCTGGTGCTCGTGTGGGCTCTCCTATGCCAGAGATCACAATCAACATGAAGAATAACTTTAGCATGCCGTTTTGAATGCTCAATCTTACCATTATGAGTCTCCCGCAACAATCAAAGAAACTGCAGCTTTATGGGCATGAAGCTACAGGTGCTGGATACAGGAGACCATGCATAACAAAACGCGCTAAAAGTGTTCGGAGCAAGCCACGGACCGAGGACTCGATTAATCGGGCAACACTAACATCTGCACCTAGTAATTAGTTTGTATCCAATTTTAGTGTATATTACATAGTAAATAAACACAGGTGCGTCACAGTCCATTACCTATCTACCTTCCTACCTACCTACACATATCTTGCTGTCATTGTTCACCATGTCATCATCCTTGATTTCTGTTGTCTCTGACATCAAATCTGTAAGGAAAAAGCTTTTTCTATTGAATAAAAAACTCATTATGATGTTAATTGATAAACTCAACATCAATCAGCCCTATGTGAACAATATCTAATGTTGTCAGAATGTCTGAACCTATTCAGACTGTGTCATTTCAAAATTAGGGTAAAAGAACAAAATACTCTGCAAACCTAAATAAAAGAATATTTTACCCTGCAA
>JAABUP010001972.1_pt1 | contig 41525 bp, 44 predicted proteins | sample 5559201 | NCBI WGS metagenome assembly JAABUP01 (sample SAMN10711887, study PRJNA513373) | rock metagenome | isolation source: Antarctica rocks | place: Antarctica
AGGTGGGGGCGTTTGGGGGGTTGGTGTGTGTGTGTGGGTTTGTAGATGGACGGTTACGCTCGGTGCGAAATAGATTTATAAAGGGCGAGCAAACGTCCTATAGGTGCTGCATCGGGGCATGTGGGATGGTCATGAGGTGCTAGTCAATGGGTGTGGCGATCGGACGGCGGCCTGCGTCCAAGCAACACTGGTTATGATCACCGGATGTAGGGCAAACAATCGAGGGAAGTTTACCGCTGCAGGATATAAAGACGTGCAAGTGCTCAAAGTGATGGCCATGACCCTCTCAGAGCTACCCAGCAGCAAGAAAAGAGTTGGCTAGAAAGCAATATGGACCCTGTTACTCCGGCCAACACGGGTCGACCCTCGACGACTGAAACCAAACCGCAGCAACCTCTCCGTTTCACCCTCTTCGCCATCACGCCCGACAACACGGCCAAAGTTCGCAAACAGCTGGAAGAGCACCGGAAAGTGGCCATTAGACCCGTCCTCCCTGGGGAACCGCCGGTTGGCATCTATCTCGGCATTGTAGATGGTAGTAACGGCTCGCCTGACAAGATGGTCCTAGTGCAAGTTAGAGGGGAGAGGACCCACGCTTGCCAAGTTTCGGCGGACAGATATTTTTTAAATAAGATTAAAGATCTGAGGGTAGAAGAACTGATAGCGCAGAGCGAGGAGCTTGATCCGATGTCCGAGGAGACGACAGAGATCAGGCAGAAGTTAAGGAGTGGATGGTTAGAGCGGTTTGGGATACATCTGTGACACGGAAGTTACAGAGCAGCAGGAATTTCGAGGCGTCTTTTCAAGTAGCTAGGAAGAGAAATGCAATGCTGACGTCTGATCAAACTGAAGGACAAAAGTGTATAGAGAAGTGTGCGAAGCAATCAAAGCAGTCGTGTACGCTCTGCAAAACTTCGACAAAGATGATCATGATTTCCTTAGCTCTAGCAAATGATTGACATGAAGCAGGCAATGGAGTAGCCATACAACCATATCATGTCCTTCTCTTGCCCGCCATCCGCAAAACACGGGCAGCGAGGAAACGTGGTTGATGCGAGCAGACATGCTCCTTGCATAAGTTGAAGGTAAATCGATGCTTCTTATGCTGTTGAAGTAAGGACGCATTTTGACGACCCTCAATATAACCCTAAGGTGATGAATGAGTGTATTAGACGACACTAGAATTCCATCTTTCAAGGACGGTCTCTGGGAAGGGTCTGGGGTATATACGGGTAGATATGGTTCGGGACATTGTGACACCTAACAGTTGCTAGAATGGCATGTCAACACCAGATTCGTGGGAAGTACTCACAAAACTTAGCCCCGACTAGTTCGCAATTAGCGCCGGTCGTCTCCACGATTGGCGGTGGCAGGTCGTCATCCCTGCACGAAGTAAACACTCACCCAATCTCATCTGCCAGCCACCACCACTACGAAATCCCACATGGCTGGCAACCAAATTTACTCGCACATACAAGAGGCTCAACTCGCTGCACATCACTCCTTTCGACATACAACCGCATCTCACATAGCACGCCTACAACCGTTACGAAGTCACGAAGGAACGAGAACCCGACAGATCATCTAACGTTGGATCTTGCATAGACGGTGTCATTGAATCTCGTCGCCTCGGTTGTAAGTTGTCTACGAGCTTGCACAATGGCGAGTAGTTGCTGACAGTTGTTGTATAGGGGATCTTTTATGCACGTTGCGATCCAGCAATTGGGCATTGTCGTTGCTCTGCGTCTCTCCCAGTGGTATAGCACACCGACCTTATTATCGACCATCCCATCAATCAACCTCCACCGCGCTGAATCGCCCACACAACTCAACGACCATCTATCCGAACCCACTCCACCGTATCGAACACCACCATCTCATCAACCTCACACCGCCGTCCACCACCATCTCTCCTCCACCTCCTCCACCTCTCAACCACGCTCTTCCACACCTCCTCTCCTCCTCCCGTCAACAACCCACAACCCTACCGAACCCTCAAAATGGTAGCACGCAACATCGTCGTAGCGATAATAATAATCGTCCTCTTCGTCGTCCTCGCCATCGTCGGCTACATCATCTACGCGCTTCAGAACCAAGTCTCGCTCTTTGGACGGCGGAGACCTGTTGATGATGAGGAGGGGTAGTTAGGGTTTTGGGTTGGTGTGGATGAGAGAGAGAGTGTGCGTGGGTTAGGGGTGAGATGGGAGATGGGATTGTCGATATGTTGAGGTGTACATAAGATGGGATGTTTGTGTGTGTATATGTTTGGCATTGCGGGATAGCGAGGATACCTGGTCTGCTGGATTTGAGCGGCGTTGGGTTCGTCGCATGTAGATACTGTTGGACATATGGTGATCGGAAGGATAGCACCGTACATTCTGTCTTACATACAGTAATTAAAGGGATAGCATAGCGTTAGAGGTCAAGCATAGACATCAGCAAGCCATCAAGAGCTTCAAACACCCGGGTTGTGGACACTCTTCTTCAGATTACGTAGCCTTTGACGCGCATTCAATCGGTATGGTATAGTACAGCAGAAACCCAACGCAACGTAGAATCTGTCCACCAACTAAACACCAACTTGACTCCCAGCGCCAGTACCACTCCGACCCCACCAGTAATAGATACCCTCGAAACCCCTCAATCCGCCTCTTTATCGCCATTCATAGAAGCCCCAAACTCCCTCGCACTCAACCCCATCAGCATCTGCCCATGAATAAACCCCTCCGGATCCATCCCCCCATTTCCTTCAATCCCATCCAACACCATTCCATCAGTATGATTCTGCAGACTCGGATCCAACACACCTCGATCCATCACTGCCTGTGGCGCTCGACCCGGAGGCGGTGCGTCGTGATCCTGGTCGTCGCCTTCGCCATCCGCGTCGTCTAGGTCTTCGTCGAGATCGTCGACGTGAGCGCTCTGTAAGGCGGAGTGACCGTTTACCATACCGACGGTGCTGTGTGGAGTCGAGAAATTTCGATTTCGGGGGGTGTTGGGTAGAGGTTTCTGCGCGGGCATGCCTGAGCTGGATTTGCGGTTTCTTTGGATCACGGATTTCCACTTGTCCACTAATCGATCGTAGTCCAACGCAGCCGAATCCAAACCAACCCTGCTCAGCTCTTGGACTGCCTCGTGTGCGATCGGTACGGTTGAGGGCGGGAAGAGTAAGAATTCTCTCGGCTGCTGGCATTTGCTTAGCCGGTCGACCTGTGCTCGCAAATGCAAAACTTCTTGTTCGGCTTTCTCGAGTCTTGCAGCTGTGCCTTTGTGCTTCTCTTGCTCGCGTGCGTAGGCGCGGAGAATTTCAAGTCTCCAAGATTCCTGCTTTTGCTTCTCTGACAGAGCTTTCCAGTGATTGAACGCGGTTGTCAAATGCTTCATCACCTTTTCTTGCTCTTGCTGCGCTTGCTGATCACCGTGGTTATACTCATTGACATGCCCGTTTGCGAGATTGCGCTGCTCTTTGCGACTCTCGACCACTGCCCTTTCGGATCGCCATCGTCGAAACGTCTCCTGAAAGTATTGGCGCAGCGGATCCAGCTGTGCTGGGCCTGGCGCCTCTAATGACCATGATGTACTGGTGGAGAATGGTTGTCCAGAAAATAGTGTAGGTGGAGCATGAAGGCAGCGCAAGCACAGCGCTGGAAAGGTTAACGAGGAGGGGTCGAAGTCGAGAGGAGATGGAGCAGGCTGACTTCGAGCGCTAAGGAAAGTCGATATCAGTGGTTGAAGGCATTGGCGCGCTCAAATAATGCTCACCTAGCAGCTCTGAGATTTCCAAGCAACTCCCTCAAAGCCAACTCCGCCGCGCGTCCGGCATCTGCATCTTCCATCATGGTCTGCCTCCTGACGAAATCATTCTTTACGGAAGCCCTCCGCGAGTTATCTCTCCTCGGATCCATATGCGTTGGCCCTTGTCTCGGTGTCGGCGGCAAGTCATTGATTACTCGTGTCGCTTGCCAATTCGCAGCGTTGAACCTAGTCCTCACTCCCTCCGGATGTGGTCCGTCAACCTGGCCTCTGCCTATGGATGGAGAGCGCTGATTAGTCATTGGGGATGGCTTTGAGACCGTCGGTGTCGAGGTTTCCCGCTTTGCAGAAGAGTTGCGAGCTTGCCGTCTTGTAATGTTTCCGCGCATTTGGCGTATCTCATCCACATTATGCACGCCATCTGGTGGTTTGGGGTTCTTTTCCTTGACGTAAAGATCCAGATGGCGACCGAGAGATGATGATGTGAAGAACTGGCCGCAGAAGTCACAGCGTCTGTCTTTCGCCGCTGGTGTTTTAGCTGGTGTACCTGAGTCGGCGGTTGAGCCGGGGGTAGCTACTGATGGCTCTGCCATCGTGTTGAAGAATGGAAAATGGCTGTATTGGTAGGAAGTTGATGTCTGAGAGGCGCGGAGATTTGATGATTGTACGTATGAGTTCGTGACGGGTCTTGGAGCGTTGTTGCTTACGGTGCTCATCAAAATGGACTTCAAAAAGGGGAGCAATAAGGTATGGGAAGTGTCAGAGCGCAAGGGTGGCACGGGCAACTAAGTCTTCGTCTATCACGCCCGATTGCGTTAGCAGATCTATCTCCCACAGCATACGCTCGTGCCATCATTACTGGAGTAAGGCGTTGGTAAAATCGCAAGATCCATCTTAGATAAGTTTACTATCCATGCAATCTGTGATTGATGGCAGATCCAGTCTATCCAGTCTTTCGTATCAAGCTCTCTCCGATGTGCTCCGCCAGAGCCAGGACTTTCTCCTCCTGCAGTCTCCGCCCAATAAGCTGTACAGCGACGTGGGCGCCGTCATATATAGCGGGATCATCTAGACGCAGTAGTCAGTATAAAGCTCTTTTGCGGTTAGTGATCGATGAAAGATGCTCACAACTATCCCAGACACCCTGATCTTGCTCACTGATAGGCTTGAAGTCTTTGTCAATGACGTCGACCTTTTGATCTACAGTAGTCACCGGGATTACACATGACGTGTAGTCAAGAAGATTGACAAACGTTGAGTATCCATAGTAGCTGTACTTCTCTGGCCGCGCAGCTGGGAAAGGTGCCAGAGGTGCAACGAAAGCATCAACTGGCCGCCCAGTACCTGTGAGATCCTTAGTGCTGTTCCAGTACTCCATGTACTCTTTCTGGTATTCCCGTTTGGCAAGATTTGTTGCAGCTATTTTGCTCGCCGTCATCTCTTCAGAGGGTTTGGTGCCATATGCACTGGCAATCTGAGGCGAAACCGGTTCCCCTGAAAGAGCAAAGGCCTCGTGCACGTTGGCGCCACCATCGTAAAACCAGGTTTGCAACTGCGCATATCAGCAACGGCAGTCACGCCAAGATTTGAGAGCACCTACGCAGATGTCATGGCCACGTTCGTGGGAAGGTGGTGTCCATTCAATGACCTAGGTCCCATTAGTCTCCGGTCCAATAAGGATCGTCAACAGCTTCAACCTTATGACCCAGCTTCTCTATCGTCTTGACCACAATCTCAACCGCTCTTTGCACCGGTGGGTATGGTGTCACTACGCCGTCGTGCTTGAGCACGCCAAAAGCTAATTGTCCGCCTCCTGAAGATCGTACCAGATCTAGAACCTGCTGCTCTTGCTCATCTCTCCAAGGTATCTCATGTACAAGAGGGTCATGGAGCCATGGCTGCTGGCTCAGGAGGGACTTGATCATGAGCCTCAATGATGCGACAGAGTGCGACAAAGGCCCTACAACCGAGAGGACGGAGTTCTGACCATCCATAGAGTTGGCCATACCTTCATATGGCAGACGTCCGGACGAAGGGCGAATTCCGTACAACCCATTGAAGCCAGCCGGTATTCTTATGCTTCCACCAATGTCGGATCCGAATCCTACTGGTGACCCCTTCAGCCCGATCAACGCACCCTCGCCCCCTGAGCTACCTCCGCAGCTAAGGTTCCGATTCTTCGGGTTCCAGGTGTAGCCGATAATGTTGTTGACGGTTTCGCCAGACATCAAGGTATGAGGGACGCTGGTTTTGCAGTACAGGACAGCTCCTAACGCACGAAGCTCTTGAACCATTTCAGATTCAAACACCTTCTCCCGACCTGTGCCCTTCTTTCCTTGGAAAGTCCCAATCCAACCAACATATCCCATAGTCGTCTCTACACCTTTGACGTGGAATTGGTCCTTTAAGCTGACCGGCAGGCCATGAAGGGGTCCAATCGGGCGCTTGTGCTCAGCGTAGTACTCATCCAGCTTCTTAGCGTCTGCGAGAGCTGCATCAAAGAAAGTCTCATGCAGGCAATTTGTCTGATAAGTTCAGATCATGTAAGACATAGCGGAGTCTGTGAACGACAGGTAGAGGATTCGTACCAGCTGGTGCGCCAAAGAAGCCCTATGACAGAAAGCCTCCGCGACCCCGGCAGCACTCCATTGTCCGGTGGTCGTCTTTTGGACAATGCCTACTGCATCAGTCTCGGTGATGTCGATCTCATGCTTGCTCAAATACTGGCAGATGAAGCTGCCTGTTACATCCCGTTGCTGCTCTGCCGACGGAATCGGAGAACTCAATCGCCATTCTTCAGGGATCGATTTGTTGATAGAGTCTCGTTTCGCTTTTGCTTGAGTCTCCCAGGTCTCGTTCATTGTACCGGTTGTGACAAGTTAACTTCTTTCCGCAGACACAAAGCATAGAATGAGAGAGATGGAAAGAAAAACGCAGAAATGGTCGAACTTCCTAATCGGCTCTGACCTGTATGTCATACTTCATTATTGGTGGTGGGGTCGGAAGTCGTACTAGCTAAAGGTGCCGAGCTTAACCGATAAGGGACCGAACCGCCTTCCTCTTTCGCCAGATGAACGCTTAGAACGTGCTTATTATTGTATCCACTCATCCGTAGAGATTCAGTCTGTCATTATTTGGCGGACATTGAGGTTGACTCTCTTGGTCGCCATCCAGCCTCGCCAAGATTCATAAGCCCGAGAGTCGTTCGTCGCTATATTCCCATTCGGCGCAGACTCCGCCGGCCATGCGCACAGCCAATCCGGGCATGTGCCTCCAATTACCTGAGGTACTCCATGCCACGCAAATCGCGCTGGCCCAGACATGTATACTGCATCTCCCGACCGAAGCCGCAGAACAACATATTCGATGTTGCTGTTGCCTGCGTCTCCCTCGACTTGAGTGCCGACAATGAAGATTCCGTCACAACCTAGGCTTATGCTCACCAGACCTCGATCGCAGTCTTCACTGACATCTCGATGAACACTCAGCGTGTCCCCCGGTGTATACAGATTGACTATAGCCGCTTGAGCCTTCATGTCCGGGAAAATGCCAGCCAGGAGCTCCGCGATGTCCTCTGGAAATGCTTGGGGAGATTCGGCGGGGTAGACCTTCTTAGTCCAGTCATACTGACCGCCAAGTGTCATCCAGCGAAGCTTTCTTTGCAGGTACTGTGAGACGGACATGGGTTTGTGAAGGCGTGGATCCTTTGGCTCAAAGAGCTGTGTTGAGCCTGGAGACAGACTGAAGAAGGATGCGTTCTTGTAGCTCGAGTGATGGCCATGGGACTGTTGATGTACTTCAGAAATCATGTCCTCTTCACATACGGCAGTGTCGACAGAAGGGTATTGTATGTAGTAATGTGCATGAGTATTGGTTTTGTGCCGTTGATCAGAAAGATCTCGGTGTAACAAACACGTCAGAAGATGGAGCTGAGTCTCAGCACGGAGTAGGGATGGCAGAATCTGCAACCCTACACTCCATCAGCCATGAGCTGGACGAGGCTGTCTCGGACCTCCAACCTGGCAAGCGTCGATGCTCGTATATTAGTGAGTCAGATATAATCCTGCTTGTGTCCAGCGAGCTGCTGTCTGGGGGAGGGATGCTTTGCGCAAAGGCATTGAATGTAAATGCTAAGCACTCCTTGGCTATTCTTCCTATGACCTTGACATCTTTCTGCTGTGAGACTGTGAGACCACGCTTGAAGTCCACTATCTCTAGGTCACTATCAAGGGCCCGGGAAGGCTTCTGGTACTTCTTGTAGAGCTCTCGTATCTCGACCGGCGGCTTCTCGTATGCATCAAAATGATGCGAAGGACTCATATCAGTCACTTGGCATCCTCAAGTTATTGGTGGTCCCTTGTAAATCACGACGAGTAGGAGATGAAAGATGATCGACAGGGAAGCGCCTGATCGCTGCATGAAATCTCTAGCGCGTCTTTCTGTGTTGAAGCGAAAGTGTTGTGTTTACTTCCGACAATACCAAACGCTCAGAAATTGACAACTCACTACAGTAGGAGACCCAGTCAAATAACGCCGACGAGGCTTACGACTATTTACACCGACGCAGATTTCGTAAAAGGCCTCCCAAATCGTACTTACTTCAACCCCATGGAGATTTGATGTCAAGCAACAAATTTTACCCACAGCGATTCAGCCGACATTAGATACGAACAGCGGAGCACCACACAGACCTTCTCTACGTCCATATCTATTGGTGCAGAAAGTCTTGAGGACGATTCTCTAAATAATACTAACGCTATGGAGAACTACCAGAAAATTGAGAAAATCGGTGAAGGTAGAGTACCCAATGCTGCACAGGCCAGGGGCTTCTTTGAACTAGATGGACCGCTGGAATCGTTGAAGTTGCTAATTGATGCTCTCTATACTAGGAACCTATGGTGTGGTCTACAAAGCTCGCGACCTTACCCATCCAACCCGCATTGTTGCGCTGAAAAAGATTCGTCTCGAGGCCGAGGATGAAGGCGTCCCTAGCACAGCCATCCGCGAAATCTCCTTGCTGAAGGAGATGAACGATCCCAATATCGTTCGCCTCCTCAACATTGTTCATGCCGATGGGCACAAGCTTTACCTTGTCTTCGAATTTCTGGACCTAGACCTGAAGAAATATATGGAAGCTCTGCCAGTCAGTGAAGGGGGGAGGGGGAAAGCCTTGCCAGATGGGTCAGGACCAGACTTGGGGAGACTAGGACTTGGAGAGGCTATGGTCAAGAAATTCATGAGCCAGCTTGTGGAGGGAGTGCGGTACTGTCACAGCCACCGAGTCTTACACCGAGATCTAAAGCCACAGAACCTCCTGATCGACCGTGATGGAAACCTCAAGCTGGCAGATTTTGGGTTAGCAAGAGCTTTTGGCGTGCCGCTCAGGACCTATACGCATGAGGCACGTAACCGTACAAGACGCCTATGGATTGATATATTGAGACTAACGTTGAAGTGGCAGGTGGTGACTCTGTGGTACCGTGCTCCAGAGATCCTACTTGGCGGTCGGCAGTACTCCACAGGTGTAGACATGTGGTCCGTTGGCTGTATCTTCGCGGAGATGTGCACACGGAAACCACTATTTCCAGGCGATTCCGAGATCGACGAAATCTTCAAGATCTTCAGGTTAGCATAGTCATCCGCCTCCTTTGACCAAAATTCGCACTGAAACAACCCTTAGATTGCTCGGCACACCTGACGAGCAAGCGTGGCCTGGTGTAACTTCATTCCCCGACTTCAAATCATCTTTCCCAAAGTGGTCACGCTCAGAGACAAGAGCTTTGGTCCCCGGCTTAGAAGAACACGGACTATCTCTCCTCGACGCTATGCTAGTCTACGACCCAGCTGGACGGATATCGGCGAAACAGGCTTGCAACCACCCGTACTTTGAGCTTGGAAGCAGCGCTTATTCTGGACGGGGCAAAACGAATGGTTTCCATTGATAGTGGCTGATGATTTTCCTTGGCATACATCATGGTATCACAGATCGTGGTACCTTTCCTAGAGAGAACAAGACGGAGGATACCCGAAGTGACATGCTTTCGGCAACTTATCAGTGTTGCTATGTCCCTCGTGTTTTCTTCGGCGTCATCCTTCAAATACCATAGCTCGTTTCCTTCTATCTTACGGTCAATAGTCGGTTTTGGGTTATGGGTGCTGGCATACTATCCAATTTGCTTACGAGAGAATGTCGTTCTTGGCTTCGTCTGAACGAGCAAATCCAGGTGCTGATGGCGTACACCATCGTAGCCCGTTTTGTATGTCGCCTTGCTATGTCGACGACGGAGGAGGAGGAGGAAATACAATAGCATATTGTTTTTCTTCAAAAGTAGACAGCACAACGATCCACGCTTGGCAATGACTTTTTCTATAGCTAATCGTCAGCGAGAAACCCAAACGCCACATCTCCATTCCATCCATATCGTCGACCTTCTCACTTCTCACCGTCCTTTCATCAACATCAATAACCTCTTTCCTCCCCTGCAGTCAAACCCAGAAAATGATCAAATCGTATGACCCTAAACCAACTCCCCATGCCCTTGAACTCCCTTACAGCCAGGAAATCTGCATAGAGAAGTCAGAGCACAGGTTGGCAGGATGGCTAATGCCCTCAGCCCGGAGATAGTATGGAGTCGTCCTTTAGGTATCGCCGGGGCGAAGGGGAGACGAGACGCGTAGAAGAGGGGCTTTGGGAAGGCGTTACTGGGGTTAGTGGGGTGGAATGTGCGGTTTGTGCGTTGCTGGAAGGGGTCTTGGGCTTGGGAGGGCGTGGTGCTGATGCTGATGCTGATGCTGATGCTGATGCTGATGCTGATGCTGGCGTGAATGCCATATTGTATGGACTCGAGGTTTCGGGGATTTCTTGGATTGACCGACTCGCATGATAGGCCTACAGCAGTATAATTTCGCCTTGGATTATCACAGAGCTGTAAAGCCCATCGTTTCAAGGCCGTCTTGCTTGCAGCTACTACAGAAGTATCCACTCCAAGCTCCATATGTTGCATCCAGCTGCAATCATGGTCCCCGAGGCGTTATCTAAATCAGCGCCATAGATTCCCAGCAATAATGAAGCCGCCAAGAAACCTATACGTTCGCAGATGACATGGCAAACCATGGCAGCAGCTATCGAATGAGATCTAGCTTTCCGAAGTACTAGATGCAAAGTAAGATCTTCTCACCTCATCCCCACAGCGGCCCCTGAAACTTCTCAACCTCCTTCAGACATACCGCCGCCGCAATGTACGCAAAGCTCCTCAGAACACCCACTTTCTTTCTGGGTATATTCTCTTCCATAGCCACCGCTAAGCAAGCAATAGACCGCTCCAGGGACTCCTCGCTTTCTTTCCCGGTCACAGGATCTTTCAGGATGCAGTTGATGGTGAATGTAACATCGCGTTCGAATTTTTCCTTCATACTTGTGGAGTACTCTCGTTGCCGCTTGCTCTGGGCACCAACCTTGCCGATGATGTTGCCGATGAAAACTTCGAGTTCGCTGAGGTAATGAACAGGGTGTGTGCTGTACTGATACATCGTGTCTATCAAACAGTCCTCGTATCTGAGAGAGAGGTTAGTAGAAGAATGATAACGTGAAGGTGTTTTGTTTTCTGAAGTTGTTTGTCCCATGCGAGCCGGACAGACAACATGTGGGAAGCGATAACCTACGTCTCCTGGATATCTCTGGCCCAATCCTGATGATGCCTCCATTGGATCAAACAAGTCTCATTCTGGACGTAGCTCCAAAGCCTCTGCATGATGCTTTGACTGGACAGATCGTCCTTGCCGAGACTGCTTGACTGTTTCTGCAGCTCTCTAAAGACTGCAACCTCGTCGATAGCACGGTATAGTTTACCAAGCACTTTTTGACTCTCGTAGTAGCGGTATTGTGTTCGACCGTCGCCCAGAGCGGCAATGGCATCTTCATCCGGCCTGGGCTCCTCATCAAGAAATATTGCTTCTTTCTCGACCACCACATGCGGACCCGTGGCCATAAAGTCTGGACGGCATCTGCTGTATCGAGGAGAATCTGATAAATTGACCTGCAACGGATCAGTAACTCACACTTTAAACTCAACTCGAAGGTTATGCCATACCGGAATTCCGGTCTTGGAAAAATCAACCGCAGTTGAATGCTTGTCTGCTAAAAGTATGCAAGAAGGATCCAGCGTTCCTCGTGGCTTTTGATCAGCCAGGGTTTGATGCAACGTAGCTATCCAACCCAATCGGTCATTCTCCATGAATTGGATAAAGAAGTCCGCCATGTGATGTCTTTCTACTCTTGGGACCAAGTCAGCTTGCTGTACGCGTGGATAATTGGCCGGTTCTTCAATAGATGTTGGTCGCAGCGCCGGATCGTAGATGATGTGATAAAGGTCCCCATCGAGGTCGCCGCCACTGAGCTGACTCGGTAAGTCTCTTTGACCTTTCTGGCTGAACACCACACAGTTATGTAAATCATTGAGCGGTGAGTCCGCGGGTACAGTCACTGCAGTCACTAACTGTATGTCACCCGGATGGAGTGCCGGCGATCGAGTTATTACAATGTCGCGGCCGGTGATGACAGACCTTCCGTCCGCTTCGCTGTCAGAAACACAGAAGATTTCTCCTTCTTGCAGGTATCCGGTCTCATCCATGATCCCATAAAGCGTGACACCCATCTTCACTGGGATTCGAGAACGATGCTTCAACTCACGAAGCTGCACTAATACCGCCATTTCGAGTGTTTTGCTGAGGAAATTGTCTGCCTGGAATGGTAATCCCAACCCGTCAAGCTTACGAATCAGCCATGACAGCTGTGCCGCTTTACCGATTAGATTTCGCTGCAGGAAGCTCGCTGCGTTCACAGGAGACAAGGTCGTACTACGCAGCTGCTCAACAGCCTCAGCTTGAAGGTCCAGGAAGATATTCTCATCAACGCCGAGGTCTTCCATGATCTTGATAAGCTGACGATTGAGCACAAACGGGAGGGGCCGGATCCCAGCCCCGCAGATCTCAATATCTGTTGCGTCTGATCCGGTGAACTTGATCATTGAAGGTCGAAGCAGTAGGGTATCCCCTTGCAATCTGGTGTCCAGTGAGATCATGCCCTTAGCTCCTGTTCAAGACAAATCAGATGGGTATGAGGGGTTCAAGATGGTTGAGACACAGCCTAACGGGATGTCGCAGATGGCTTACTTACCAGCGTATCGAATCTGGAACAGCTTTGGCTTCAAGATATGGGAAGTAGCATACTCTTTCCATATTCTCTGCAAGATGGAATTCGAGAAGGTTCCCACACCATCACTGAAAACACGTCCCGACCTCTCGACATCCTTCATGGTCCTGACAGCATTTGGAGGCAACTTCACAGTCTTTGAGGTTTCCGAAAAAGCCTGCCCGATTCGCGCAGCACACTTTGCTGGGGAGCGTATGGCCGAAAAATCTCCTAGTTTGGCGATAACTGCTCTCGCATGGAAAAGCTCGCCGTTTTGAACGAACGGCGCCATGAACCAGCAAGTCTGGGATCGGAGAGAGGAATGAGAGAATCCGAGGAACTCATACCCGCGGCCTGCAATGTTAATAACGCCCCCTAGGACCCTTTTGAACCGTTCGTGATAGATTTGTCCATTAGATGCATTATTGTCGAATCTTATAGGCTCCCCGTCCTCATCCACAAATGTTACGCGTAAGAAGAAATCTGAATGATCCGAATATTTACGCAGTACTCTATTCTTTGGTTCTGGGTCCGGACCATAAAGATACGTACCTGCCGGGGTCACCGTAGCCTTATAGGTGGGAGCGATATGCTCATGCCGCTCTACATGGTCAGATAAGTAGAGCATTTCTATCTGACTCGAGAGCTCGCTCCTCGCGAGAAGTTCAGTGAGACCTCTGAGTCCGAGCTCCTTTGCTTCAGTCTCGGGTCCGGCAAAAGGAATTTGGTTGAAGAGCTTCCGTGTAGCATGAAGTGTTGTAGCCACCCCTGAACGACTGACCATGTGTAAGATCTCCGGTAATAATGCAACAATCCGGCTTGGTGGAAGATAACCGTTCTGAGCTAACTTCTGCATTTGAAATTTAAGACTAAAGGGAAGCTCCTCGTACTGTAAGCAGAGTGTCGAGATCAGTTCAGTGGTCTCCGAAGCAAATGAACGCTCTGGATCCGTGACGGCGGTGGGCCAAAAGATGCACGATGGAACTTCTCGGAAGTTCTTCAGTGCACGTACTTGGCTGATCGAGGTGCCTGACAATGAGAGCCGATATACAAAGCAGCTGGAGACGACACTTTCGTGTGCTTTGCTGATGCTGGTAATCCTTGATTTCTTGAAACTCTTTGGCTGAGTTCGGAGGGAAAGATTGTCGAACGCTCCTAGCAGTAACGTCTTCAGTGCATCTGCGCTGTCCTCATAGATCCTTGGCGCTTCCAATAATGTAAGCGTAAGTGAGAGGTTTGATCCGTCTCCTACAGTGATCGATCGGACGCTATTGTAAGGGATGTCAATCTGGACTTTGGGGATTTGCACACTGGGAGGATCCAGTAATACGGCCAGAGATTTCGTACCAAAAGTCACCGCGCCTTTTCTTGAATCGGTAAAGTAAGAGATGAAGACAAGGTCTGATCCCGCGTAGTCCCACAAGCCACAAGCAAGTGCCGAACAGGGAAACTTCCGTTCATGGCGTATGATCGGACCTTTTCCGGTCTTGGTTTCCTTGCTTTGCTGCAGCTTTTGTTTTTCCTCGCGTAAACTACGCAAGAGATACGTGTCTGGTTTGTTCCTGCTTGCGGAAACGTGGATGGCCCTTCCCATATGGTGCAGCTGGCGAATTGCCTGCGTCCCACGACGGGTGCCACTACTCTGTCCGTGAAGATCCAAGAACTTCTGACCTAGTTGTGGGTCAAGAATGGTCACTGTTGCGCATCCCTTTCGCAACTTCTGACAGCAGAACGAATCAATTGATAGAGAAGTGAAAATTGGGCGAAGGAAGTCTCTCAGTTGCTTTTCGGACAATTGCTCTGGAAGGTTGCGGACGAACACCTCCATGTTACGGAGTAGTATGATAGTGGCAGTAATGCCGAAGAGCTGATGAAGGCCCTTGGAAGGCTCGCGGTTCAAGAGCACGGTATCAGCAGCTAGTACCCAATTATGGCATCGATATTCCGTTTGAAGAGGAGCTGCAGATTAGCAGCTGCTTCTAGTATTTGGAGACCATGAGACTGCGTCGATATAGGTTGAGTTGCTAGCATGTAAGGTAGGTCTGAGGTTGATCTGATTGTCGGCTGTTTGATCTTCCGCTCTGCTCGGAGAGGTTAGCGTTACAAGACACAACTCCAGATGGATACAACAAGCTGAAGATGTACTCGTGTTGAAACAGTGAAGCCGCCCACAAGCCGCATGCAATGCTAGTCGAATAGGTTTAGATCGTAAATTTGCAGGCTGGAGGCTCTATTGTATAGACGACATAGCCCTAAGATGATCGTTCTAGGCGTGATAGCACATATTGTTACAACCCAAATCAAACTAGCACGCGATGCCTGATAATCACACAAGTTCTGGATGTAGAGCCAGCCGACGCGGGCGGCCGGCCGAATCTCACCACTGAGTAGGAACAGACACGGTAACTATGCGCCTCGACTGTAGATGGGACCTTGGAAAGCAGAGTAGAGTTGTAGCTTAATATGGAAATCTGGAAGACGAAAGAGACCGTATTTAAGCGAGTAAAGGTCTCTGGGAGCTTTCCGCGATTGGCGGAGGTGGTGGAGGTTGCGGGGCCTAGTAAACGTCTATTGTCAGCGTACGTCGACGAAAAGGGCTTCAGACAATTGAGAGACTCACGTTTAATTTAGTGTTATCTGCCATCATCCTCTGAAATCCAATCCCGACACCCTCGATGACCGCCAGCAAACAAGCACACGCTATCGCTGAGTTCCGAGCCGCCTTCATACCTCCGCGTACGGCCAGCGCACCACCTGTGAAGAATCCTGCGATGACTGTAGCAATGCAATGCTCAGCCTGTGTTCTATGGCCTTGCATCCAGAACAGTTTTGTTGATAGGGATCAGGATCTGCATACTAGCATTGTAAGGATCCTCCTTCTTCCTCACCCCCTTAACTGCACAGTCAAATGTTGAGAATAGCCCACCCCACACACCAAAGTTGCCGCCTAGTACAGGTGCTCGTGCTTTGATAGCTGTCATAGCGCCAATTCGTCGTTCACCGTATGGACTGTTTCGGAATCCCTTGACGCCATGCCATACCGCCCCTCCAATAGCCTAGAAATGCAAAACGTTAGTGATGGAACGTGAGTTAAAACACCCCGGGGCTGGTAACGACTGAGTATCAGGTGGTAGCAAGGTAAGTGATGGAGTGAAGGGCGCGACGCCGATTCAAGCAAATGGGATAGCAGAACGTACTCCCATACAAAAAGCCCCACCAAAATCACTTAGAGCTACCCATGGACACGGATCTCTCGAGTGGTCCATAGTCTAGCCGCAAGAACTTTTGATCTTGAGGTGTCCCGGCCCTACAGAGCCGCAAGAAGTTCTAGAAAGGACCTCTGAAAGGCTACGGTCGGTGGCGGGGCGTGGGCTGGACTTGGTTTGAATGATCACACAGACTTTGGACGAGCTTCGAAGGCTTTTGCCCAACAGTATGTCGCTATGCAAAGGTATTTCTCGTAGATGGAGAGCGTCGATTGTCGAAGGAGGCGAGCATTGAATGATACCTCAAACTTTCTCGATCCGAAGAATGATTGGCTCGCTTGCGGATCTGCTCCGGTGTACCTCGTACGAGTACGACATTCGTAGCGTAGTTGCTCGTTCAATATACATCTAACGGTAACATGGGATAGAAGGTCCTCATGCTACATGTACCCTTCGACATTATACTGCCCTGCTCACATATCACGTTGTGATGATGGGTTTATCTTATTCAGTGGAAAGTACGTAGCTTCGCGGAGTACAAGACGCCTATCTGGAAAGGAGGTGTTGTCTAGCATGCTCGTGACCGCCCTGCTCAACCGTAGGGAGAGCTCATCCAGTAGGAGAGCACAGCACCGATTCCACAGACGGCGGCGCCTTGTGGCTAAAGAAGAAACAGAACCCTATCCGAGTAAGGAATGGCTGCAGAAAGGAAAACTTGGTGCTCACGACAGCCCGGTTCAACCCCATTAAGAGAAGCTCATCCTAGGAGAGCCCCAGGTTCACAGGGGTACCGACGACGGCGCCCGCAGTCTGAAGAAGAAACAAAGCGCTGTCCCTAAATCAAACGCCTACGGAAAGAAAACAGCAGTCGGTGTCCCCACAACCGCCCGGTTCAACCCTATCAGGCCAAGCTCGTCCAGAGAGGTATCCGATTCCATTGAGGTACCAACGCCAGCGTCGGTCTGCTAAAAGCATGACTGAAATCTTCTACGATAGCGACAATAGCCCTTCGTCATTGCCGTTGAGTTAATCGGTATCTGCCTGGTGATTTCCACTCTTTGCTAAGCACGACTGTGTACAAAGAATACATTAGTTTATGACTGTTTGTCATATTAGTCGGGTACTACATACCTTATTCCTCCTCACTTTCTTCCTCCTCATCAGCTTTGCTTTGATCTTTGTATTTATCTTTATCTTCGCCTTTATTCCCTTCGTCCCCATCTCCTTCATCGCATTCCCCATTCTCCTCCTGACCTTGGTTCTCGTCAGACTGCTGTTCGAGATAATCCTCCAATTGATCGCACAGCGCGACAGCCATGTCGGCCATAAACTCTGGAAATGTGGTATTGCCCGAAGCGACATCGAAGGAAATAGATGTTAGAGCGTCGAGGGCCCACTCGACGTCTTCAAGGTTGCCGCTCTCGAAAACGTTGGTGATTTTCGACATTTGAAAAATAATATCGTACTTCAGTTCCTTGCTTGGAGCTTTCTTTCGGTCTGCTGTTGCTTGTTTGAAGTACTCAACGAGCAGGTCGATTTCGTCACGGGCAGTCCTGGGTTTGGCTTTGCCAGCGCGAGACACAGGCTTAGCAATCTTACGCCCTGCGATGGTAGACGGGTTCGCTGCGCTACCGGAGCTATGCTCAGACGGCTTGGCAGGTTCTGGGGCGGGGGTTGGAAGAATGTCAATCGTTGTGCCGAGGGTCACCTGCATATTTTCTTTTGCAGGGAGCGCCGGAGGGGAGTCGATCGTTGTGATGGGTGCGATTTGCATCAGTTTTGCTGCGATTTGCGTCAACTCTTGTGCAGCTGCTCTTTCGAGGTCCTTGACCTTGTATTTCAATTTCCTGATTTCTCTGCTATTAATTTCGTAAACGTTGTTCGATTCAGTCTCTCTGGCCACCCGATCTCGGTCTGCTTTCTTCAACTTCTTCTCAGCTGCTATGAGGTCCGCCATGTACTTCTGCGCTTGATAGTAGTAAGTCTTCGCCTCATCTTTGTACTTCCAGGACTCCTTCTTCCAATAACGGGAAAGGCTTTCGGACGATTCGACGTTCTTCTTCTGCATCCGAATGACCTGTCTAGCATCGCAAAGCTCGTCGTTGACCTCTTTCAACGCTAGGATACGCTTCGAAGAATGTCAGTTCTCAGTCGTTATTGTCATCCGTAAAGGATTACTCACGTCCATGTGAGTGCGATACTCAGCCGCACACCTTTCCTTCGTACACTGCAACTTCCACGAGAATTCGTCCGCTCGTTCTTGCTGGAGCTTCCTCTGCTCCTCGGTATCGAAAGTACTTTTTCGTTCTTCAGCTATGGATGTCTCCAACTCTGCCTTCGCAGCTTTGAGCGTTTCGATCTCGAGATCCTTGGCGCTGTGGTCGCAGTCCCGAATTATCACGGTAGGCTTGTAGGGTGTCACAACGTCCTTCGCTTTTGCAGGAGCAGCAGCAGACTCAGCGGAGACGTCAACACCTCGAAGTTCCATCCTGAGAGCGTTGAGGATGAAGAAGATAAGGAGGAGGATCTGAAATTGGGTGCCGGATTCGAACTCGACAGGCAAGAGGGCCTCGACGACAAGGGTAATTGCGATCATAATCGCGGTGGACCAGATCCACAACACACACGTATGATAGAGGAACTCTACGATAGTATCTGACAACATCTTGGTTGGTTTTGCTGTGCTTGTTGGTGTGGATGTTGTTGTACGTGGTGGAAGTGAAGAAGTGAAGTGATATGGATCGAGTGAAATTACGAAAGTAAAGTTTTGTGCGGAAAACTTCAAGAGATTAGCAAACCGCGACAATAAGTGAACTGATACGTTAGTAGAGCGCGACTTGTTGATTGTGTTACTTGCACCTTTGGCTATGGTTAAGGGGATCGCGCATTGATGAGTCATGTCCGACAATAATAAGCCCAGAATAAGAAAGAAGAACATAGCACAATGATGGAGCATATCTACAATAGGGAGGCACAGCTGGAGGTGATGCAGATTATAATATAATCGGCAGCCTTCAGTCAAATGGTTAGGGCACACGGGAAAGGCTAGAGGACTCCAGTAACTATCATCAATTTCCATACTACCCTCAGATAGTAGAAAGCACTTGCGCCGCACTCCAGATGTCTCCACGTCTCTCGATTCTGTTCAATCAAGCCGTCTGTTTGTAGCTCCTGCAATGCAGTGAGGCGCCCCTGAGCCCTGAATCCCCTGAATCCACCGTGGGCGTAGGGATCGCTGCCAAAGTGACACACAATCGTCACCTTGGCCCACGAGCAACAGCCCGAGATACTCGGGGAGTATCTCAGCAAGTTAGGAACTCGCATCGCAGAAGACATCGAAAGCCCGGATAGGCAATTGCCCTACGATGTCATCGTTGGGATGTTTATAACCGGCGTCGACCGGCGCTCTCCTACGGCTACTGATTATGGAGGAGTCCTTCGAAATATTCACGTCTACCAGACTCGACTTGGCGGTGAGTTAAAGATATCACCTAAAGTTGTTCTCCTCCTCATCGACCCCGATGGCGAACACCACGAGATCGGAGCATGGAGCAAAGGGATAGGAGAAAGGCCCCGATACCGTTATACATAACCGAGCTGACGAAAACCTAGTCACTGCGAGAGGGTTAATAGACCCAGCTTCCGACCCGCTTTTGCTGCCAGCCGGCGCGGATGTGAAAGTAAATCGTGTGTTCAAAACGCAGTGAGTGGTAAAACAGTCGGTGGAAAACCAGTGATGGCAGGCGTTGTACAACGATCACAGCGCTCCAATTATCCTGGGGCTGCTTGTCGAGGCCGAGGTTTTTGATCTATCAAAGTCACCTAACCAGAGCTCCCAAGGGTCAAATCATACAAAATGATTATATACTTGACTGTTCTACAAGCCCAAAAACTTCGCTTAAGGGGTATCCAACCAGAAGACGAAAGGTGCTGAACGCCACAGAAACTGATCCCTACTCCTACTTTTTTGGCAACTCTCTGAACACCCTCCTGAAGATTTCCCGGCTCTTGTAAAGATTGGAGAGTCTTAGTCTCTCGTTATCCAAATGAGCACTGTCGCTAGCTTGACCGCAAGGGAGATGTGCTGCGAGTGCGTTGAACTCCTTCTCCAAATATCGGATAGCTGGTATTGAACCTCCTTCCCTGATGTAAAGAGGTTTTCTAGACATCCACAGCTGCTCGACCTCCGCCGCACTATTAGACTTGCCATTTGAAGAAGCGCTAGCTTTCGATGAGTGGTCACTGCCATGCGTAAGCGTCGAAGAGGTAGCCGGCATAAGCTTCGACGGTGCTGGAGTGCTATTCGTAACCTTCGTGGACGGTGACATGGTCTCAGGCTTCGAACTTTCTCTTCCTTCTCCTATAGGGCCCCAAACATCTATGATAGCTTCTTCAAGTGTTCTGAAGAGTTCATTATCGGGATCGCCGAGCCATGGCTCAGCTTGGTGGTCAATACTAATGGAGAGGGCGTTCTTGCTCTCTAGCTTCTGGAAGTTGTCTTCCAAGAAGTCAGTCAAAGCGTCTTTGATGTCCTCCATCTGTTGATTAGGGACGAGACGAATGGATAGAGAAGCTCGGGCGATGCGAGGTATGATAGTCGAGTTCTCTGGTCCAGAAACACTGAAGCGATGAATAGTAAGCGACGGTTCACGCCATCGTCCCATTAGTGAAGCCTTGAGGACATCTGGATCGCCAAGGTCCGGATTGCGGTGAAGGAGCGTCCGAGTGATGGCGGCGTACCGCTCTTCCTCAGCTTCAGTGATCGGAAGTATCAGGTCGTAAAAGCCAGGAATCTTTACTCGTCCACGTGGCCCTGTCAACCTAGCAAGGAGCATCACAAGGTCTTTGAGCGATTCATCCATGAGCTCACTCCCGTCAACGCCGCTATGAAGGTCGGGATGATCACTCTCGACCTGAATGGTGGCATGAATTACACCTCGCAAGCCATAAGTGAGGCAAGGCACGTCATCATCAAGCCAGTAGCTGTTCGCCAGCAGAATCCAGTCAATGTCTCCAATGAGATGCTTGTTCTTTCTTACAGCTTGTGCAAAGCCCCGAGAGCCGCATTCTTCTTCTCCTTCTATCAAAAACACGATGTCGGACGTTAAAGCTTGTTCAGAGACAAGATCGGCGACTGCGAAAAGAGCAGCTAACACAGGGCCCTTATTATCGGAGACTCCTCGACCGTACAAATAACCGTTAGTACCCTGCAGGTCGAAAGGATCGGCAATCCACTTTTGTTGCTCATTCTCCGCAGCAATTACGTCGTAGTGACCATAGAAGAGGATTTTCTTGCGTTTCAGGCTTTCGGTAGGCCTGCCTTTGAATTTAGCGCAGACGATAGGGTTCCTTCGATCCTCGATATTGAGCATCTCCGTCGTCGCACCAAAGCGCTTGAAGAGATTACGAAGAAAGGACGCTCCACGACGGCAGTCTTCGGCATACTGAGGACTCGACGATACAGTCTTATAAGACACAAATTTATGAAGAGAATCAAGGAGTTGCTCTATGCGAGCCCATTAGCCGCAGATACCCATTGACGCGCTCCTTGAAGGCCTTACCATTGGTTGTCCGTAACGCCTTTGCGGGATTGTGGACACAATCCGTCACATCCCAAATAGCGACGCAGTCGTCATTCCCTCCGGTCACGTAGATACTTCGACCATGATATTGAGCAACAGCTGATGCTAGGATCAGCTGATCATGAGCTTTCCACCTGCTGATGCACTCATATCTTTGGTTGAACTTCTGTGCAGGAGATAAGCCCCAATCCTAATCGGGGTGAGAGCGCTCGATTTCCATACCTTAGCATAGCCGTTTGCTCCGCCACTGAAGATAAAATTACCACTCACGGCTAGAGTTAGGACATCGGCGCTATGGGCTTTCACACTCCGAATCAACTGCCGGGTGTCCAAGTCCCAAACATTGACATCGCCATCCAATCGACCGCTGTACAGGAAAGTCCCATCGAGAGTCATGGTTAGGACCGAGTTATCTCCATTCTCAAGCGAATGAGGCTCTGTGATGGCTCCACCAGCAACTCTATCCAAATGCCATAGGTTTATTGTGCCGTCACCACCTCCAGAGATAAGAATCTCTGCCTCTGCATTGTCCCGGCTAAGTCCACGTGCCAGCAACATGCAATACACATATCCATAGTGGGCATATTGCACGATGTCTTCCTTGTCTATTTCTAGCAGCTGTCCGCCCTGCGCACGTATCTCTCCGGAGTAGGCTGGTCGAGGTGTAGAAAGGCCGCCAGGGCCTTTTGAATCGAAGAAACGATGGTTTCGATGTGACGGGTGGGATGTAGGATTAGGCGGAGGTCGCAAGTCCTTCTGCATCAAGTCATACCACTTTTACAATGATCAGCGTTCGTCCATTGGCAATATATACTAGAGCCCTACCTGTATACTCGTATTCTGAGCCCCGAGGTACACCGTCTGCAAGTCGGACGAGTAAGCGACACAGAACACATCGCCGACATCGTAGGTAGAGTATATCGAATATAGTCGGTTCAGTGTCTCGGTGCACCAAACCTACGTATCCTGAGTAAGCAAGTCCGGGGATACTCTGCGGATTGAGTTCGTACGTTGATAATGGCATCTCCAGCGCTTGAGAAGAGGAGCTTGCCATCTTGCGACAAGAATAAGCATAAAACACTGCCTCGATGGGCGGCAACAGTGGAGATAAGCTCATACGTTTCAAGAGACCAGACCTTGTAGCAGTCAGCGCTCAGACTTTCTTCGCTTGATGCAAACCGCTATTGACCAATATTTCGCCGCCTTGTGTTCCTGCGTATATCTTTTGATCTGAGACTACAAGCGCGAGTATAGACCTCTCGTTCTTGACCCGGTGGAAGAGCGTAGGCATCGTCCCCTTCGTTTGCTGTCGACTACCACGGACTGAGCCGGCAACCCCGTCTCCTCCTGTGTCTGAATCGACATGGTCCGTGTCAGTCAATTCATCGTCATGCATTGGAGACAACGGAGGTACATGTGTTGTTGCAGTAAAGCTCTTTTCGATAGTCGACGCCAAGAATATGTCATCCACAAGGTTTACAGTAGGCTCTACCCGGCGGCGGCAACCATCCCTCTTCCCACCTAGCCATAATGCTAAACAGCGACGAACTGGGTAACTAAACAATCTTTGAAAGTGCTTACCAAGAAGACGATGATTTGGCCTACCTAGCTCAGGCAATTCGAGATTTCTGTCAACCATCGCTAAGATGGTGAAGGGGTATCAGCAGTGAGACGGTGCAAGGAAAATGCAACCTTTAAGCCTTTGAGCATCAAGAGTACGAAGCTGGAGATACGATTAGCAGACTTTGTCTGGTTCTATGCGTGGCTGGAATTTTCTGGATAAGAGTATTCTAGTACTGGGAGGCTGGCTTCAAAGAAGGCTTCAAGAAGCGCTTCGGGCCATAAATGGAAGGAGATTATTATATGCAATCTTGTGGTGTACGCTGCAGGATTGCGCAAGGGGACGATGGCGCAATCAGCTCTTGTGGTAATGTACAACTCTACGATGCCAGATTTGATATGGAAACATTGTTTGGTTCATTCGAAGTACTGACCCTCTCAACGAGTTCAAGTAGAGTCAACAGGGCAGCATGGATTCCGCGATTTGACCGATTGTGTCCGATGACCCTCCAGACGATGCCTTACTGGTCATATTTTGATAGCAAAGTCATGCACATAAGCAAATGGATCGATGCATGGTGGGCAACAAACCAACATTTTCAAAGGATCTATGAGCTCTGAACGTGTGCGGTTTGTTGACGGTTACCTGCTTTGCCTCGACAACCTCCATAGTCCATATCGTTTTAGAGGATATCTATCTTGCAGCATGACCTGCCGTTGGTATAGATGCTAATAACCAAGCCGTCCTATGATCTTTTTCCGTTAGACTTTGAGCTGAGGTTGTTCCGTCGTCTTCGCCACAACGAGCGGCAGTGAGACAAATATCAGCACAAGGAGAGGATCAAAGTCTGACAGTCTTATTCCGGCATCGAAAGAGAATAGAACAGAGCAAACTAGGGCGGTAGAGAAGCTCTAGATCGCCATAAAACAAGACCAACATCTCAATGTGTTCAAGTAGGGAAAGCTTGGCTGCGAATACCCCATGGTATGCAGAGCGTGAGTAAGTAGATCAAAAGACGTCATCAGCACAGTCTCAACTGATATGTAAAAGCGTATGACTATTACTCGTATGAAGCTGGGGATACATTCGCTCGATGGGTAAGAGGCACAAGAGGTAGCCCTTATTACTGGCGGATGTATAACCATTCTCACACAGCGAAATCTATCCAGGGTTTTCGTACATGGTCCGGGTGAGGCAGTGTCGTAGACTTCTACCATCAAACTTGCTCGAATAAGAGTCTACAATACCTTAATACCAACATTTGGGCCACAAGCTCGCTGAATACGACGACGATGATCTCACCCATAGTCCATACGTGACAACAAGGTCTGGGGAAGCTGCACGTTCTCGCCAGCTGCATGGCAGAAAATCGCCTGAAGGGCGTCGTCATCTTGCATGATCAAATCTCTTCTCAGCTGGCCAAAGTACCCAACGTCTCGGCTTGGCCTTGTGAATAAGACATAAACCTCCAGTAGGGTTCGAAGCCAACGAGCATAGCCTCATCAACCGCGCGCCACAGGTCGACCGTCCATTCGATGTAGCCGAAACCAGGGAAGGAAGGCCTGGAGCGGTTTAGGCCTCGGCGGCGAGCAATCACAGCCCGACAACGAAGAAAACTTGTGTCAGCTATGACCATTATTTAATAATTATGTACCGACGAGCTCCACGAATATGAATAATCAACAGTGGTTCTGAAGTTCCATTTACCCACTCTCACTCAGCTTTCAACCAGTCTTTAGAGTCTTTATCCTCCACAAGAGGTCGCCTCTGCAATTCTTTGTTCAAACGAAGCATCTATTTGGGATAATTGCAATATTTCCTTATCCAATTCACTGCATCTTTCTTTGTTGGTTGGTTTTCCGTGAATGAGACCTTGGCGCTTATTACCTTCAATTCTTTCCTGAGGACCATACCCAAGAAAATTCCAGAAATTCCAGACTCGCAAGCAGGCCCTTGCATTCGAAGCCATCTACACATCTCCCGTCCAGAGTCAGAACAAGATGCATCCAGCAGTAATCGGCCAGACTATTGCGGTGGTCGACAAGTCAGGGAAAGTCGTGAGTACGGTAAGTCTAGCATGCCCGTACCGTGTGATCCATAGTGCTTTGCTGATGTATTCCTTGACAGAGCAAACATCTCATCAATGTCTTCAAAGAGGTCAAATCCGCCTATCGAGAACGTAAGGCCGAAATTGTCGCTGAGCGACGAAGCAATCTGGAGGAAAAGCGCATGCGGCGGGCGCTGGAAACCTATACCATCGATGAGGACTCTAGATCAGCTACTTCTTCCAGAGCCCCCCGCATGCCTTCCAGGTCCAAGTCTCGACCGACTGTCGAGCGCTATAACTCAGCTGGCTCTATGCGCAGCGGCACAAGCTCCGTTTACCCACATTCTCACCATAACTACGACCAAGATCTCCACGATACATCACCGAAATCTCCCAGACATGACCTAGTTCGACGTCATACCATGCGCGATGCACAATTCGATGACGGTCTCCATCGTGCAACACCTACTCGATCATTGTCTACACCAGGAGCTATTGACATGGACCTAGCCTACGGTGAGATACCGCCACCACTTCCTCTCGCTCGGCCAGAAGAGGAGACAGAACTCAAAGGTCTTGTCGGCAAAGTGAAGATGCTACTGGATGAAGCAGACTGCGCGCAGTATTCGGTGACGGCCATCATTGCAAATTTACAGAAAAATCCTGATGCAATGGCTGCGGTAGCCCTGACACTGGCTGAGATCAGCAACATTGTGGCAAAGCTGTCTCCAGGTGTCTTGACGGCCCTAAAAGGAAGCGCCCCCGCCGTGTTTGCACTGCTGGCTAGTCCGCAGTTTATGATCGCAGCTGGCGTTGGTGTGGGGATCACGATCGTCGCATTCGGTGGGTATAAGATCATTAAGAAGATCAAAGCGAAGAACGCACAAGACAACGGCATGGACGAGATGCTCGAACTCGGTGGTGATGTGAACAGGATCGAGAATTGGCGACGTGGCATTACCGAAGTTGAAGGGGAAAGCACGGGGACGAGCGTTGATGGCGAATTCATCACACCTCAAGCTGCAGCTATGTCAAGGGAAGCGTTGCACGAGGAGAGGTTCCGGGAGACCAAGAAAGAACGAAAGAGTAAGAAATCAGCGAAGACTTCAAAACGCAGCAGCTCGAAAAGCTCGAAGACTGTCAAGCCAGAGGAAGAAAAGAAGGCGAAAAAGCCCTCACCTTTGAGGCTGATGTTTAAGTAGGACGAATATTGACATTTTTGGACTGCGCTCGAGCGGTGTCATGATTGGCGTTATGGGTTTTGGATACCAGGCATTTACATTTGGCCAAGATCTCGGAGCGTGCATTTTCTGTAGATCACATCAATAGTTATATAGATTGAGAGATCCTACGATGTACAGTGGTTACGATATCACTTAATCTGCAATCCTTCATCATATGGGTAAAGCCAAATAGTACTCATGATAATCTAAACAAAGAACGTGCGTCTTCGCGGTCTGTCAATAGCCTAATACAGGCCCGTGCGTAAGCTTCGGCTAGTCCGGACAGATGTACTCTTCTACCAGAGTACTTCGACAACGAGAAATCGCAGAATGACACCATATAGGTCTATCCCAAATGACTCAAGGTCGTCGCGACACTCAGGATGAGTGCAGCTTTGCGCCGGCCAGGTCCATCAAATGGTATTACGGAGGATGTCTCGTTCCATCCTTTGCAGGACAATGGCAAGGATCAAGTGCATCTACAGCCGGGGACTCTGGCACAGGAAGCGCCAGATGCTATGATACGGAAGTGTTATCGTCGGGTCGATGATACTAGAGATGCTGAGCCGATATCTCCATCGGTTGCGTCCTCTTCTCCAATCGTCAATGGCAGCCATTCTGAGTATTCAGCTCGCCCGAACGGACAGCGGCAACCTTCTTCAATATCGATGAAGTCGGATACGAACTCTTCGGAATCGAAAGATAGCCAGGATAATTGGATGCCAGAAATGGATGGTTATCATACAACCGGGAAGAAAGAGGCGCAAAGGAAGAAAAAATTGCCCACGCCGCTTGATCTCCGTGAAACGATGGCGAACGGACTTGGTCTTTTGCTATCCCCAGCATCGACGAATGGAAAGCTTAGTCAGATACCAGAAGAGACAAGCAAGAGACGGAGCAGCCAAGTGGACTCGCCGGCCATGCAGGGTCCGGAAAAAGAAAAGATCTTGAAGCTCTCGCCTGCCCAGATACAGGAGCTCACTTCATCGCCAAAGTCCCTGCCTCTTCATACAACAACGGCAGACTCTGTGAATTCCCCAATGATTTCGATGGCTGAGTCCCCTGGTATGCGCAATCGATGGTCAAAACGAAGTTTACCTGATATGAACGGCAAATATGGCGGGCCCCAGCGCTCGCATAGCAGAGAAAGGTCCGGCAGCGCAGTCGTCCCGCCTTCTACATTCAAATTGGCAACTTCTCAAGCAACGCCGCAGCTTCTTCCACCAGCCAAAGTCACTTCAAGCAGTTCGGTATCGCCGACGCCAGGCCTTTCATCGCGTACTGTATCTACACCTCCCACGATGAGGCGGAAGCATTCTGTAACGAAGCAAAACGGCACAGCGGCTGGTCCAACACCTCAATCAAGATCAAGTCGGATCACTCCGGCGCCATTGCAACTTGATGATTCCAAGAGCACACTAAAAGCTTCTGTCATGGCGGACCCAGTGCCATCACCCATGCCACTGTCGATACCCATGCCTCCTCTTTCGATTCCGACATATCTTCAGCTTGAGCTATCGTCTGATAGACCATCACCTTTATACATTCATCGTTCAGTCACTAGTGATTTCCCCTATGAATCTTCGCGGGTCAAAATAGAACGTCTTCAGAATTTTCTCCTTTTGCCACCTCAGTTAGAACAGGTTTTGTGGTTTGGCGCTCTTGCTTGCCTTGATGCGTGGCTTTACTCATTTACAATACTCCCCTTGCGGTTCTTGAAAGCACTGTATATTCTGAGCCAATCATGGGGGCGAAACCTGGCAATGGAGCTCCGCTTCGTGATTGGAATTATTTTCGCCGGTACTGGTCGTATGTGGCAGCGAAGAAAGGGAAAGGACAGTCTTGCGCTTTCTGAAGCACCGACAGCCCCAACCGAAGAGTCTCGGTCTCGAAGGCCATCCATGTCCAGTTCCGCCTTCCAACCACCTCGAACTTCCTTTCCACGAGGTGCAGAAAATGTTAGTGCGAGTCATTCACATCCGGAGCCGGAGCGTAAGCATCGGAGAATGTCTGCCCTGAAGCATCGAAGAACGAAATCTACTCCGTCGGCGCTCATGCCAGACCACAAGGCGGACATTCTTAAAGGCTTGTTGGTCCTCTTCAGCTGCAGTATCTTGATGTACTTCGATGCTAGTCGCATGTATCACAGCATCCGCGGTCAGGCTGCTATTAAGCTTTACGTCATCTATAACGTGCTTGAGGTGAATCTGCTTGTCTTTCTTGTAAATTGCTAAGCTGACCGATCCATACAGGTTTGCGATCGGTTATTCTCCGCTCTTGGTCAAGACGTCTTCGAGTGCCTTTTCTCGAAGGAATCTTTGGAACGTAAGCCTGATGGCCGAAGCAAAGTCCTTAGACCGTTCTGGCTTTTTGTTCTCGCTCTCTTCTACAACGTGGTTCATGCCACTGCGCTCTTTTATCAGGTTATCACCCTCAATGTAGCGGTCAACTCCTACTCAAACGCTCTTCTCACCCTTCTAATGTCGAACCAATTCGTCGAGATCAAGTCTACCGTCTTCAAGAAATTTGAGAAAGAGAACCTGTTCCAGCTTACATGTGCGGATGTGGTTGAGCGATTCCAGTTATGGTTGATGCTGATGATCATTGCTTCACGCAACATTGTCGAGACGGGAGGCTTATCCATCAATTTAGGTGGACTGAGTGGTCCTTTAGGAAGCGCAGCCGGACATAGTGCTAATGCAAGTCTCCCGCTGAAAAGCCCGAGCATTCTACCTAAGAGCTTTACTATCTTCCCAAAATGGACTGGGCAGGTCATGGGACCCTTTCTACTCGTGCTTGGAAGTGAGATGCTGGTGGATTGGCTGAAGCACGCTTACATAACCAAATTCAACAACACCAAGCCCGCCATCTACGGTAGATTTCTGGATGTGCTTGCGAAGGACTACTACTCCAATGTAGGTCCTGCAAAAGTCGCAGAACTGCGCAAACTCAATGCTGATGTATGGTAGGCTTTCGCTGACCAGAACTTAATCCGCCGCCTTGGCCTACCCGTCATACCGCTCTCCTGCCTCTTCATACGCGCTTCTGTCCAGACCTATCATATGTTCCTCGCAACCCACATGCCTCTCCCAATTCCTTCTACCGCCACCTCACTTTCCGTGGAGTCTTCCTCCACTACCTCACCAGCCACCACAGCCGCTTTGCAGCATATTGACCATTACTTCCGCCGCGCTCTCGGCCGTTCCTCGTTCGGCGCTGGCAGCGTTTCCTCAAATCCAAGCACCTGGTGGACCACTGACGACATCATCGCCTTCTTAACCATGCTAGTATTTTTCGTTGTTCTATTCCTCGTTCTCCTGGCATGTAAGCTGGTCCTCGGCATGTGCCTCCTTTCCTTCGCCCGCCGACGCTACAAAGGCATGAAAGAGCGTGAAAAGCAGTCTGTCCACGCAGAAGGCAGGAGAGTTGGGGGGTGGGGTGTTGTTGAGGTCGACGAGGACAAGAGGAGATGGATCTATCAGGATGATCCGGATGGGGCGAGGAAGTTGAGGGAGAGGGAGGCGGCGGTTAGGGAAAAGGAGGGGAAAGGGGATGTGCAATTCGGTGGAGTTAGCAGATATAACATGGTTGCAAAGAGGATCTGGTAGAATGGTTGGCCTTGTATTTTGACTGCTCCTGTTGCATCTCAGCGGTCTGCATCGTTATGGAGTTCTTGTTGGAGGTCGCCGTCACAGGCAATCGTGGCTTGATAACGTTTGTAAAGCTATGTCTTGATACGAGTATGGTCGCCGGGTCCTGCTTGCATTATGGTGGGCCACAAGCTGTGCATTCTACTGCCTTTGCTTCTACAAATTGTATTTTCTGGTGATTCGACTCGGTTGGTCTTGTATGACTACTGCGCATCGTGCACCCTATATTGACCTGTTGTTCATGATCAGTGTAGAATTGAGAGGACCATCAACTTTAATCATGGACTCCAGATAAGAAGTCTATCTCACAGTTGAATGTGTCTTAGGAAGAGTCTGTAGGCGACGAATGGAGATCACATGATGATGTGTCTTCTTCGCGTCGGTTGTTTTGTTTACGCCACGCGTTCGGAACCCTACGCTATGACGTAGATTTGCAATAGCTACCGTCGGGCTCACATCATAAGGGATTCTTCCCCTGGCTCTTACCAGTAGGATATATCAGTGCCAGACTCCGCTCACACACCTTCCCTACTCTCAATAATACAATTCCAAGCATCACAATTAACTTCATAGCGCCGCCCTGCACGAAACCAACCTCAACATAAGACCTTCCAAAAATGCCCAAAGCAGCCCGCCGCACCAGCGGGCCCAAAGAAGCCACCAAAACTGGCCCGTACCCCTCCCCGTCATCGCGCAATTCCACTTCCTCCAATGCTTCTTCCTTCCTCGACATCCAACTCCCCGGCTCCGACACGCACAGCGTCCCCGTCTACGACACCTGCGACGAGATCCGCGCCAAAACCAGCGCATTCCTCGAATCCAAACACCCAATCCCGGGCGCCACGACCAAAAACGGCAAAGAAAAACCGTATAATAAGAAGGTGTTCTGCGAGCATATCGGGGGCGTGAATAGTAACAGCCTGAGACGGTTTTTGGAGGGCGAGGGGGAGGCGAGTGGGGCGGAGAATGGCGCGTATTACGGCGCGTAAGTGTTATGTTTTTGGCCCTTTGGGCTTTCACGATGTTTCGTTTTCTTCGTTTACTGGGGAAGGAGAGGGCTGAAGTTTTGTGGGGCGGCGGGGTGTAGGTATTGCTTCTTCGAGAAACTGCGCGTCTTCCACGGCGAGGAGAAGAGCGCCGCCCGCTTGGCCGCCGAGAAAGCGTACGTCCCCCTCTTCCACTCCCCCCGGATATCACCTTTCACACCCTTTCTGTGAAACGTTCAGGCCCACTCACGCTCCACAGCCATCCCAAAGGCCGGCCCCTGCACGACCCCAACCGCTCGCACGCCGGCGAGGCCAGCGCTAGCGGCAAGAAAGGTGGGCCGTTGTATATCACCGTGGGCCCGGGGGAGCGGCCGAGCGACTTTCTGACCGGGGAGGAGAAGGGCAAGTATTGGTTTGCGTGCGAGCATAGCAGTGGGGCGTGTGCGAGGAGGAAGGGGCTTGCGAGGGAGATGGGGGTTTTGAAGAGGAATATGAAGGGGGTGAAATAGAGTGGGTGGCACGTGGTGGGAGCGGGGGAGGGGGTTGAGGGGTGGGGGACTGGGGTGATTGTTGTTGGGTGTTGGGTGTTGGGGTGGGTGGAGATGGATGATAGGTAGGGCGCTCATGATACGCAGATGTCTTTGTACAGCACGTTCGAAGGAGTTTGGAGCTTATGTTATCTTCCTTGGTTGCTTGGATAGTTGGATTGTTTCGTGGCTATGCGCAGAAACGGATATGATATCTATAATGTGCAAGAACTCATCTCGACTTAGATAGTTGCTTGTAGGAAGTGTGGCTGTCAAAATGGATGTTTCAGCCCTTGCATTTTATCGTATCTTATGGCTCCCAAGGATCCACTGCCACTGATACCTGCGTGGATCCAATGTCAAACACCTTTTCCATTGACCAGAGTCCATGAGCTGCGTAGCTTCTTACATAAGCGGCAAATGTTGCATAGTGAAGTCAAGCACAGGTCTGTCAAGGTATGAAACCGGAGTCTATAATCTAACGATCGCAGCTTTACCACCCATTCATCCACATATGTGAAAGAGTGTGATGAAGATCCGCTCGCGTTAAGTAATCGCTCAGGTTCCAAGGAGTTGTCCAATCCAATCATCAAAGCCAGGAAGATCTCATCGCCCCAGTGTCATCAAATCGTAAACGAGGGTATCCTATCTAGAAAAGCAACCAAGATGCGCCAACTTCCTAGAATCAAAAATGTCCATAGTTAACCTGGTGGCCACTAGGTGCTGCTCTTCTCTGCCCATTCCATGCTCCGGTCCCGCCAGCAGGACCCGCCGTTGCAGCTCTCAAAGGCATGGGCGGCCTCTCGATTTCTTCGTCGTTGCGATAGTAGGAGTCGTAAATAGAGTCATCGTAAGTAGTCGATTGCGATAGAGGTGCAGTACCCGATCGCTGAGGAGGATGGGGAGGAGGAGATGACTGATTGATGTACTCGCTTGGCGGCTGGCGATTTGGCTCCGTGAAATTGCGGTATGCAGGTCGGACTCCAACGTCATCACCACTTCCGCCATAGAATGCTTTTATGGGTGAAGCCTGCATGTTTGGGTTGAAGGCCACGTAACCCCCATTAGTTGGCAACCTCTTGATGCCGTTCGCAGGTGTTTGGGACCGCATCTCGTATTGTGGTGCAGGAGTCCGTCGCGCGTTGAACGAACCTAGCGTAACGCTACCATTGAAGTCAGGCGAAATCATATGCTGCCCTAACGTGCCTCGCCCTTGAGTATCGATCGGCGATGGACCCCGTGCCCCGTGCCCCGTCGGCTCATAGACGCTCCTACCCGTGTTTTGACGCGAGGGTGGATGCATTTCTGGAGGCATTCTCGCGGCCTGCGAAGGTAGCGGCCTCGGACCTGCAGTGTAAGAACGCTGAGTGCCTTGCAGATCGCAGGTCATGCTTCTATCAAGGGGCGGTCTCTGACCATCTCCATAGAGATTTGGATGATTTGGCAGCAATGGCGCTGGCGAACTACTTGATATTGGAGGCCCGTAACCTATGCTGCTTGCTCGAGCAATCAATGGAGCATTGGAGGCAAAGCTAGCGTTGGAGTATGCGGAAGATTGTGTCGCTGATCTTGACGGTGGCAACGGTCTGTTCTCGATAATAGGCATGTCAGATACTGTTGGGTGCCGCTGCAATCCTGCCATTGGATTGCCTTCACGTGTTAGGGCTCCTGGGAGATATTGAGGCAGAGTGGCTTGCGTCGTTTGTCGCGACAGCATCGGCATTTCCGGGAGTCTGTCTTCCCCACTTGTTTGGAGATACGGAATTGTAGGCTGCCGCTTCATTGAAGGCCGTCCGCCGTCAACATTTGCAGTCCCAGCTCCTCCTTTCAGCCTTACAGTGTTCTCCTTCTCCAATGCTTTCTTGACTTTGACACCGACGATCTTGCTGAGTCTGCTGTCAATCTTTCGTCTGCAGTAACCAGAAAGACCACCATCTGTGCTAGGAATATGGTGCCAAAGGAACAGGATGTACATTAGAAACGCTATCGCAAGGCTCAGAGCGGATATGACCCATATTATGAGCGTGAAAAGCATGCTGAACAGAATTATAGCCTGCTGTTTATTCGAATTGGCCAGAATCTGGACGTTGATAAAGAATTGTGCAATCGGTGTGTGTCCATCGTTGGCAGCATGCTTCCCAGCGGGTATGAGGTTGAGCTGCATCACAGAGTACAAGGTTAGGGCATTGATAACCTGTCGAGGGCCCTCGGCAAAGATGATGCGCATCCAGGCTGCAATTGTTTTAGCGCTCTTCTGAGGTGTTTCACAGGGATTTGACTTACCTTCGAAAGAGAAGTACGTAAAGAGTGCAACGTATTCAGCACCTTTCTTGCTCTTTGTCAACTCGGCAAACACCAAGAACCGCCTCCACCCTCTCCCTGTCTTACCCATCCGAATGCTCTGTATTCTCACAGCTAATGGGTCCAAGTAGCTTGCAGCCACACTGCCACTCTTCATCGCCCGCAAGGCTCGAACCCATCGGTAAACCAGGAAAACCCAAGAAAGTATGATGCACACAGCAAATATCCATTTCGAGATGGCGAAAGGGATGATAGGTTTTATCTGGCCGGACCAGCGATCGAAGACGAGAAGGTTGACGGCAGTGAATGTGTCGAGGCCATAGACAGCAACAGATGTGAGGAGGAACACGTAGAGTATGCCGTACGAGAGTGGAGTGAAACAGGAAGTGGACCTGAAATCCGTTAAATTCTAGTGTGCCAAAAGTCAGCGAGCGCGTGAGATTGTTCCAAACGCTGACATACAATGTAATCCCATTTCTGCTCCGCCCTTACGTCGCCGAGCCTCTCCCGCTCACCACAGCAACCCATAGCCTAGTTCGTGTAGCAACAGGAGTGTAAACCTAGACCAGCTAGGTACAGAACGGTCCAGTGAAGCTCGCAAGAGAAATGATATCTACCAAGCCGGCTCGAAAAGAGCACGATAAGGTTATTACCCGATGTTGCTACTATTTAGCTATCTGGCATCAAGGTTCCGGTCCAGCCGTTGTCCGCCTGCAGAAGTACTGAGGATCCAGTCGAGCGATTAGAGGTTATTTCAACACTGCTATGCGAGATGTTGTTGCAAGTGTTCCGGTGTCTTTTAGAGATTGGAGGATGTTTCATGTAGTTGTGGATTTCGTGGTCTTCCTGTCCGTATCTCACACCATGTTGGGGTTGTATGCGGTATTCATGAGACAATGAGAGATATTCGGACGACAAAGAGGCCTTGTCTCAGTAGACAATGCTTCATCAAACGAAGGCTCAAGGAGAGGTGTTGAAGAACATGGACAGTGAAATGCTCGGTGATCGTGTCGCACTTTGGCACGAAACTGACGGCACAGGGGGTGCCAGGGACTACGAGGTGAATCGGATCTCGAATTAGCGACTGCACCCCAATATCGAACGACCGTGACCTACGTTCCCCGTGTCGAGGAGGTCGCGGCGTCAATCTGAAGCAGACCTATCAATACATTACATGTACTGTGATCTTTACTTGCCCTCCAATAATCATCCTAGACCCTTATTGTTTGACACTCCCGCTGTTCCTGCGCTAGCTCCAGGCGAGACATGGGGCTGGCGGCTGTTAGTCAGCAGCTTGGTATTTATTCTCTATGTAGTTAAGCTGAAGCTTGTAACGATATCTGATCTCACAGTAGGTTCATCTTTACGAGATGCAGTGTTGATGTTCACTGTTGGTTAGTCACTGCCTTCTCTGAGACCTATTGAAGTAAGAACGTAGGATGATTTGGACGCCAACTATGGAAATGCCTCGATAATGTCTAGCGAATGAGCGAGTCAAGCCTTCGAGAAGGCGTCTCAAACTCACCGCGACTGGGCCATCCGTCGAGATATCCTCTAACCTTCGCCCTGCAAAAAACCAGAATAACAAAACAACGCACGACGTTCGTGACCGGGTCACCCAAGGCGATCAAGCTCTCAAAGAGCGTTCCAACCAATGTAACCTCCACACCGTCAGACATCCAGATCAGAAAAAGCACGCGAAGTATAACGCCAAAGACACAAGTACAACGGTCTGCTACAATTTGGAACCACTCCAAGCCAACCCCTACGCTCGGCTTCTCTTCCCTCCTTTGCTTTCGTGGTCCTGCCCCATCCCCGCTACCTTCAACTGTATGTCCTTCCCCAGTTTGACCATCAAAGCATGCGGGGGTCGTCTACCGCTCGAGATTGCTGCGCTTGGCGCGCCTTGCCATTTCCCCTCTGTTCCTACCATCTTCATCACTGCTTGCTCCAGCTTGCTCTCCTTTAACATCTCAGGCTTAACATAGTCCCAGTTGCGCAATATTTCCTGGAAGTTCTTGACCACGTCGCCTGACCCAGCGGCACTGGTCATGTTGGCGCGGTTCCACTTCTGGTGGAGACCCGTAGCATGGTCTGCGTACTTTCTCATCCTCATGCCAAAGTCATCCTCGTTCAGCTTGTCCATATGCTTCCGACCAGGCTGACATAACTCTGTTGTTGAGGACGATGATTTTGATGATTCTCGGCTGCCGTCAGACAACGAAGGTGGGCTCGAGGAACTGGGCGTGCTGGCGTCATCTGCGGGTTCTGTGGGTTTCGCGACGGCGCCGTTGCCATCCACGCCTGCAACCTGGGTTTGAGACCGCATAGGTGCCCGAACTCTTGCAGCTATCTTAGCTGCTTTAGTTGGCTCTGGCTCCGCAACGCTCGGACGAGGCCATGATAACGGCAGGTTTTCGAACGGAATTGGGGCATCATCCGACCTCCCAAAATCTGCTGTCGAGGGCGCCGACGTAGTATGTTCGAGGCTCCGTAGACTTTCCAGTTGCTTACATTTCGCCTTTTCAGCGGCAACTTCCTTTTGCATTGTTGAAATCCGTAATTTCAACTCTGCCTTGTCCACTTCAATTTGCTGTCCTGCCGTGCGCAGGTTCACATTTTCAATTTCGGTGCTCTTACACCTGTGCCTTGCATCTGCGAGGTCGCCTTCAAGGAGCGAGACCTTGAACGACTTGGTATTGAAATTGATGGTGGAGACCTCCAAAGACCGTTTTAGTGCCCTCATCTCTGTATCGTTGGTTATCCGCAATTCCGCAATCTCCAGATCTTTGCCTTCTTGCAACGCTGCGAGCCCCTCCTGAATGGCTGCTAGGCACGGTCGGTGATCGCACACATGGGGTTCCCCTGACAGTGCTGACGTGTGGTCTAGCTTCGTCTGTAGTGCATGCAGATTACTCTGCAGCTTTTGGCACTCGGCTTCGGAAACTCTCAATTTCTCCTTATAGTCGTCCGACTTTGTGGACATTAAGTCTTCTGCAAGTTGTGCTGCCACGACTTCACCATCGCATGTGTCTTTGAGCTCTTTCATCTCGTCTTGCATTTTGGTCATCCCCTCAGTTGCTTCGCTGAGCTCCTTGTTAAGTCTCCTAATCTTCGTCTGGGCTTCTGTGAGACCCCTTCGCTCGTGCTTTGCAGCGGTACGCTGGTTTGTAAGCTCTGCCTGGACGCTGAAAACCTTCTGCTCTAGAGTCTCCGCTTTCTCGGCTCTCACCTCGATTAATTCGAGCTCTTTTTTGGTTCGTGTAATTAGGTCTTCCAGTTGTCGGTATTGGCGTTTGGCCTTCTTGATTTCTTCACCGGAGCTTGCAAGCCTCGTCTTTAGTTCGGTGACCTCTTGCTCTGCTTTGACATCGTGGGGTGGAGTGGCCAAGATGACTGGATGGGATAGAGCCTTTGCCGCTTTCAGTGTATCAATTTCGGCCTGCTGCTTCTTTACAACATTTTCAAGTTTCTCAGTCGTGAAGGCGAGGTAGAGCGACTCTCCCAGCGGGAGCTTGTACTGTTCAGCTGCATCCTTGATTGCTTCTATCTTCACTTTTGCTTCAGCTATTGCATTTTCATGCTCCTTCTGCTCGCGACACGCTGGCTCAGTCACGACCGTCTCCGATCCGCGCTTCTGGAGGATGTGCCCTGGCTTCAGATAGGTTCGGATCCGGCGCACATAGACCGCTCGCGGGCGAAATACGGCTGGGTTCTGCGAATGCTCCGTGCCAATTACAGAGTGGCTAGTAGCCAACGCGATCAAGCTGTGCTTGTACCATGCATGGAGTCGCCCGCAAATATAGGAGAGCATCGCAATGAAGATGACGAGGCACGCCATGGACAAATAAAACAAGATATCCTACGTTTTCAGGTTAGTCATGAGAAAGCGGACTTCTCACGAAAGTACATGGTCAACTTACAGCTTTCAGCTTTTGGAGTGAAGGTTGTGCTCTCACGCCGTCGCTTTCGGACAGGCAGTACGCTAGGTCGAGTTCTTCGTAGTAGTCGCGTGCCGTCCTTCGCCTGGCATAGATCACGTTCGAGCACCAAATGCTACCGGTGTCAAGTCGGAGGCCGTGAAGGAAGCCACCGATCTCGCTCGAAGCTTGATCCCATAGCTGTTTGACCTTGACCACAGTGAAGTACAGGAACTATTTGGTCAGTCCAGACAACAGGGATTGGATTTCGAGGCGCGAACTTACAGCAAGAGTTATAGGCCACACGACGAAGAGTACTTCGGCTACTTCCTCATGGCAGCTACGCCAGATCCAAACCATAGCACGAACGATCCGAAACTTGTACAGATAGCACCAGATCTGATAGGGTGCTGCGTTCATCGCGTCGACGGTTGGGACGAGCGCGAAGATGTACGTGTTGAGGAAGAAAAGGAGGTTGGCAAAAGCCAGGTGGAAGGTTTTGTGTACGCGTTTCTGGATAGACTCCATACTGGAGTACAGTTCTCGTAAGGTCGAGTTTTGCTTTTCAGATACGCTGTCGCCGTTGAAGTTTTCGTTGCGATTTATCTCAGGAGTTGTAACGAGACAGTGAGAGCAAGAAGATCGACGCGGATAAGTTTGAGAGTGATGTTCACTTTGACCTCAGAAGCGAGCCTCTGGTAAGTGAATTGCCAAACAGTGTTATTGTACGTGTTTAGCGTTCTTTGTTGCTGTGGCACCAGTTTCAAGAAGCTTACGAGCCAACGCGTCAATAAGGTAAGAACGTTCTTTGGACGAGCTCGGAGTCTTCGAGATAGACCTTAACCTTGAGCAGGTTACCGAATCCCGAACCGGTACCGTTGTTTGCAGTCTCAAAGTCACACAGCCAGCGTAAGAACTTCAGGGGTTGGGCATAGTTACATCACAAGAGGACAATATCATACATTGGATCAGTATTTTATTGCACATCTAATAGCATCGTACACTCCTGACGTCATCCATCAGCACCCCGTACTGCATACGATAAGATGTTATAACATGGTGACTTACGGGTGACGTCGGGTATATTGAACTTCTCGTACACCAATCCCATATGCGTGCTCCATCCCGCGACCCTCTGTACCGGAGCTTCCAAACTCAGAAACGCACCTTCCTGTATCGTGGCTGCGACCTCTGCTCCTACCCCTCCATTGATCATACTTTCGTGCACTACCACAGCTCTTCCAGTCTTCTTTACGCTCTCTAGCACTGCTGGCCTATCCCATGGATACAACGTTCGTAAGTCAATCAACTCAATGTCGATACCGAAGTCTTTCTCCGCAGCGGCAATGGCGGACGAGCATGTGTACAAGGGATGGCCGTAAGATATCACCGTAACATCTTTCCCTTCTTTGAGAACCTCCGCTTTTGATAGAGGGAGCTCGTACGCTTCGATAGGTACTTGCTCCACAGTAGCCCGATAGAGCGCCTTAGGCTCCATGAAGATCACCGGATCATTGCAAGCTATCGACGCGAGCAGGAGGCCCTTTGCTTGCGCAGGTGAGCGAGGCATGACCACCCGCAAGCCCGGTATATGCGCGAACAACGACTCCGGCGACTGCGAATGATATCTTCATTCATCTCCCCACACATCAGCCTCTCCTCTTTACTCATACTACTACGGGGATAGACCACATACAGCGCCCCATGTCCCACACCCCCACACGGCATCCTCACCACCAACCCCCCAGCATGATGCCCCGTGCTCCCCGACCGATACCTAAATTTCGCCGCCTCATTCACCAACTGGTCGAACGCCGGATACACATAATCGGCAAACTGGATCTCCGCGACGGGCTTCATGCCCTCGGCCGCACACCCGATGGCGAATCCCACAATCCCCTGCTCGGTCAAGGGGGTGTTGAAGACTCGCTCCGACCCGAATTGCGTGGCGAGGTTCATGGAGCAGCGGAAGACGCCGCCGAAGGCAACATCTTCGCCGAAGAGCAGCACGCGCTCGTCGGTGCTGAGGGCTGTGCTGAGGGCGTCGTTGATGGCTTGGAAGAGGTTCATCCGGCGCGTTGAGGAGGTGCGGGCGTGCTGGGGGAGTTCGGGGTTAGATAGGGTGGATTGCGGGGTGTGGTTGAGGAGGGGGGTCGTGGAGAAGTCGGTGGGGTGGTTGAGGCGTGCGTTGGGTGGGTGGGTGGAGTAGGTTCTATGTCTGTCGTTGTGGGTCGCGGCTGGTGGGAGTATGGTGGGGGGGTTGGTTAGGCGGGCAGATCGCGGAGGGTAGAAGGCGATGGCGCCGGCCAGCTTGCGCGTTGCTGAGCGCATTGCTGGGGAATGTTATGAGGGAATCATACTGGAGTGATGTGTGAGATGTCAAGTTAAGCATTCCGTGGAGGATTAGTGCGGCTATCGTCGGGTTCTCACATGCAGGGCTGAGGTCCCGCTATGATTCAACTCCGATTGGCCACAGAACAAAGCGTTACTGGCACGCTCTTTAGCTAACTTACGCACTCATACAAATACTCTGCCGATGCGTGACTTTAAGGCCAATTGATAGAGTTGGCAGAGGTAGTATTGATCCAACTCAAATGTATAACTAGATACAACTGCTTGTGGGCTTTACAGCACATCTTCGATAATGCTCCAACGAGTGATGCCGCGATGTCGATGACAGGCCAACCTCCCACCGCCCAAGCACCCCAAGCTTTTTAAGCTTTTCCGTGGTTGAGATTATTATTGAAGCATATATCACATGTAAACGAGTAGTTCTCTTTTAATTTGTATGAGGAACTCTGCCTGGCCCTCGAAGTTTTGGGTTTACGATCAGGACTCAGGCAATGCTCTTAGAAAATGAGGTGGTGCTTATGCACGTTTGAGAGCTGAGCGATTCTTATCGACTCTTCATTGGACCCGCAGGCGGTTCACGACATGCCAGACCATAAGGTAAGTCACTGCTCGAAAGAGGCCGGACGAGGAGCGTCGCCTACTGCCCCTTCAGCTCCAGAGCCCGGTCCTGAATCAATGACACAGCATAAATCGGATTGCCTGTAAGCTGTATCGGAGTGCGGAACTTTGTCAATCTTGCCGTTTGATAACGCTTGCAAGGGAGATGAGTCTTCTTGTCCCATTGAGTGCGGTTGGGACCGTCCCTGACTTGGAACCATAACTTCAATACAGACGAAAGAGAACCTCGTAAAGGTAGAGAACGGAATGCAACGGTTCAATTGACCAAAAAAGACTTCCTGATATGGTGAAGTAAGTAATGTAACTCTGTAGTTAAGGTAATTAATAGGGAGGTTTTGCCACGCTGCCACTTTTCTGGACACTTCACTAACTAGGTAAGGCGTGTCCTAATTAGGCAATGGCAGGGGGTAGGAAGTGTCCCTCGCTTCCACAAAGTGAAAGCGAAGGACAACTCCTTAATTAGGGTTAGCGGTTCTCAATTAGGCTAGTTTCAAATTTAAATTCATCATCGTTCAACGACGATTCATCATCATGCAATGATGATTTTATAAAAAAAAAAGCCCTAAATTACAAAATGTCAAAATATAGCTTTCAAATCAAGATGTTACG
>JAABUP010001973.1_pt1 | contig 41521 bp, 45 predicted proteins | sample 5559201 | NCBI WGS metagenome assembly JAABUP01 (sample SAMN10711887, study PRJNA513373) | rock metagenome | isolation source: Antarctica rocks | place: Antarctica
CTTCCTCGCCCCTTCCCCCCCCCTTTCTTACCACCTCAGCCAACCCAGGCACCTATACCCAACACCCAGATCACCACCCTACCCTACCCTACCAATCAAATCAAACCAAATAACGTGAACGGTGTAACATGAACAGAGTTACCTATCTAGTCCTTTACCTAACCACATCTGATGCATTCAACAGATCCCATTCAGCTTCGAGGAACACGTATGTTGTATGTTACCGCAGTATAAATACGATCGAGATACGGAGAAGAAAGATGTGCGGAGGTGAAGATGTGCAGTGGATAGAAATCACATTTTGGAACCAGTGGATGGATGGCAGGAAATGCGAGTTGGTAATTTGTGTGTTAAGCGTGTTTCTAAGACTGTGGTGATATTCCACCTTATCTTCCACTGATTTGTATGAGTGGACACATGGTATTTTACCAAGGGGTGGCTTGTAGATGAGGTATCGGGATTATAATTATCATATTCCAAGGTAGATATTAAACAACATCTCTCGTCATTATCTGACCTATCAATGTTATACAATAACCGTCCTCACCTCACCACTACCATTCCGACCTGCCAGCCAGATAAGGTAACGCAGTGAATGTCCTACTGCGTGAAAGCCCACTTGATCGTATAACGTATCGCTCAAGATCTATAATCATACCACAGTACCCAGCTATGTCAAAGCCACTATCATACCCCATATCAGCAAGCATTCACCAAAATTGCGCCTTTCGTCTCACGATCCCATACTCCTGTCAATAGTACACACTCTGCCTCCATCGATCGATCATGTCCCTCCGTCCGCCATCGACCAGCTCCACCGGTTGTTGCACCATGGGGTGTGGGAAATAGCCACCTCCGTTCGCAAACCCACTCATGCCAACGCCGTTCGGCATGCCATAGTAGCCGCCACTGGGCGCGCCGAGTCCACTGGCTATGGGTAAGCCCATACCCGTGGAAAGCTGCCTAGATTGGTTGATAGCCCACGAAGTGTTGCGTGTGCGCGGTGCCGGAGCGAATTTGATCTCGTTAGACAGGACTCTTGGGACTGATCCTGCACCGGCAGCGGGATGAGCTTGTAATATATCGGCCATACTGCGGCGCTTGCTCATCGGCGGCCGAGCTGCGGCTTCGTTACTTTCATCGCTTGCTTGACGGATCCTGTCGGCAGCTTCCGCTTGCAAGCGTTTGCGGCGCTGGCCTAATGTTTCTTCGGGGTCTGGTGTTTGGTTGGTGGTGTGAAGACCAGGTGAATTGGGAACTTGCTGTTCTGACAGCGAGAGGCCGCCGAACTGAGACATCATTTCGCTTGCAAAATCGCCACTGACGGGTCGAGGTTGGATCGGTATCTGGGTGGCCCTGAGCCGGCGGACACGCTGGCCAAGGGTCTCGTCTTCATTATCGTTGTCTGCTTCCTTGCAGTTGTTGTCCATTAAGCCACCATCATCCCCAGGGTCGTCGGGCAGATTGAGGGTGTACATGCTATTCCGCTTGTTGACAACCGTATTGCGTGGTACCGGGGCTTCACCTCGAAGCCGAGCACGGCGGTGGCTGAGAGGTTCATTGTCTTCCATATCGCGCCTTGCGATTAGACCTAGTGGTCTCTCTTCGTCCAGTCGGCGGGACTTTTCAGTAGCGCCCATCTTACGTCCTGCGAATAACACTCCCAGAGGAATGTCTTCGTCATCTTCGTTTTCGATGCCAGGGTGGTGAGCACCAGGATCTTCCCAGGCGAGCTTCGTATGTCTCTGCTTCCGCTTTTGCTTTTGCAGTTGGTCTACGGTATCTAGCTGGAGTAGGGTGGAATGCATGCCATTTGGAAAAGCAGTAGCGGCGGTACGAGTACGTTGCTTCTGCTGCTCCTTACGCAGCTGAAGTTCAGCGAGCAGTGTCGTAGGAGCCGCTCCGAAGTCAACACCTTGCTCTTCTTTCATGAGTTGCTCCTCCTCTTCCTTCACTAATTGCTGCTGCTCTTCTTGCTGCTCCCGCGCATCATCATAATAAGGTTCTTGGGCAGCAACGACCTCAACATCGTCAACTGGAGCGTGGAGTGACATTCCCTCGCCGGATACGTCAATTACACCAGCATCATGATACTCTTCAGCGTTCTCTAATTGCTGAGCACTACTTCGGCGCTTGACCAGATTCCCCAAGCTCAGCAAGCTACTATTCCGCCGCTTCGCATCGTCGAGCAAGTTGGGGTTGCTATTACGTTTCTTAAGTACGTTCGGGCTTTTCTTCGCTTCACCAAGTTGATCCGTGCTGCTATTACGTTTTGTAAGGATGTCCATAGTACTCCTTCTCCTCTGAGGTGCGACTACGACACTCGCCCTGGGCCTAGAAGCCTCTCGCTCGTATATGTCCGCGCCCACACGGCCAGCAAATGGATGATCGGTAAACGCGCTGACAGGGGCAAAAGCTGAAGCGTCTAGGATACTGTCCAATGTCTCAACCGCCGAGTCACCTTTGATTTCAATGTTCTGACGGATTGAGGGTTGGTCAAAGAACATGGTCGCCCGTAGCTGTGGGGGCATATCAGCCATTGTGCGTCGCTTGCCGGCTTTCGAGTGGGTGAACGAGTCCTCTGAGGGCTGAGCACCCTCTTCTGCGCTTCCGAGCATGTCTGGCAGCCATACCGCCGATGATCGCGCATCTGCGGTCAAGGTGCCAAACATTTCCGATCGTCGCTTCTCTCGTTGCGGAGCTGACGGTAACTTCGATAGTCTCTTGGGGAGGTTTAACATCATGGGAACGGGAGCGGGATAGTAGACCATGTCTTCGCCCGATAGTGGCTCGATATAGGGCATCACCCTGCTCGGGGGGCGAGGTTGGCTTGATACGACGCGAATTGTACTTTCCTGTGGATTGACATGGCCATCCGGGTGGTATTCGGTGTGTACACCATCAAAGTCAGCGAAGAGCCCGCTGGCCTGCCGGGATGTATCAATAGAAGGTCGGAGCTCTGGCTCTGGACCTGGTATTTCCGATAACGCAGACTGCGTATGTGGTATCTCGACATCGTCGAGGTTATAGCTTTCGTTGTTCACAACCCGTAGTGGACTTGTAGGGGCCTCGGGCTCGGGGGAAACTGGTACCAATCGACTCGAGAGTGGAGAGTCGAGTGGTCTGCCTTCTTGCTCAGGTTCAGAGACCTGTGTGAGGCGCGTACCATACGACACGGACCTCCCCTTGACCGAATTATGATTTGACCAAGATCCTGAGCGTACAGACTCTCTGGGAGAGGCGTAATACGCAGCAGGAGAGAATCCACCGGACCGTGCAACATTGTTTGTGCCGACAATGGAATTCGACGCGTGAGACCCGTAGCCATATGAGAATTGCCGACTGAATGATGGACTATGTTCATCATCCTCCACCGAAGAATTAATGACTGAAGACCGCCTACTATCCGACAGTCGCTGCTCCATTCGTATTTTCCTCAGCTCTTCACCAATGCCCGATGACGATAAGCTCAACCGTTCTGCACTTCGTTCCAGTCGCTCGACATTGCTTATGTAGGCACCTTGTAGTGATTGTAGGTCTGGTGTAGGGTGTCTCAGCACAGACCCTTCCCTGGAGACAGTCTTTGGAGGGTCCATCGCGTTAGAGTACAATCGAGCTATTCCGGGAGATCTGCGTCCTCTTTCGTCCAGATGATCATTTGGATCACTTGGAGGTGAATCTGCCATTCGTGCGCATCCTGATTCGAGAAGAGCATGGCGCTCATCTTGGCCCAGTGAAATGTAGGCCATGGCTAGAAATTCGAAAAGGGCGTGATGGATGGTGTATAAGGGAATGGTGTCTGCAAGATAGCGAATCTGCAGGTGCACACGAGTGCAATTGCCGGAAATTCACTGCGCTCGCTTTCCGCTTTCCAAATTAGAAGCCGTTGTACTTATGATAAGGATGTCTTGGCGCCTTATCCTAGTGCCTTGGCGTGCTTGGCAGTGATCCCGAATCACTCGCGTCACTGTACTTCGTACTCCGCCCATGTTTGCGATATCAGACATACTGCGTGATACTCCGTGATGGGAGGGTGTCAACTCTATTCACGTACTCAACCTACAGCTCGAGTTGTCCATGAGAGGAGATAGACCTACCACTCTTGATAAATTAAGAACAATATCTGGCTTAAGACAATGCAAGGCTTCGAGATGGGCAGTGATCGGAAAGTCGATGAGTCTTCAGACTCTGATCACAGAGACAAGAGACGAAAGACCAACCACATGCGCCAGCCAGCTCCAAATGGCGTCACGAAAGCAAATCATGGGGCATCACCGGCGGCCCCGAACTCCTTTGCCGCAAAGATGATGGCAAAGATGGGCTACAAAGAGGGTCAAGGTCTAGGAGCTACGGGGAAAGGACGGCTGGCTCCCATCGAAACACAACTGAGGCCTCAAGGGGCTGGCTTGGGTGCTGTGAAAGAAAAGACTAAGCAAGCGAAGGATGAAGAAAAGAGGGAAGCGGCTTTCCGTGGGGAGATTATTGAGGAATCATCTGAGGAAGAGAGAAAGAGAAAGCGTAAGCTGAAAGAGAAGAGACTGGCTGGGATGACAAACGGGGCAGGGACACCAACAGCCAGAGTGAAGCCAAGGTACAGGACAGCGACAGAGATGGCGGCCGCGGTAGAGGGGCTGGAAGTACCAAATGTGCTGAAATCAATCATTGATGCGACCGGTCAAGAGACGCGACTTCTCGCATCAACAGCAGGCTTGATGAGCTCTGGAGCTGCAATGGTACCAAGCGAAACAGAACCGATGAAAATAGCTCGTAGAGCTAGGAGGGACTTGGAGGCCTTCATGGATGAGTGGAAAGCGCTGAAAGAGCGTGAAGACTACTTTGAAAACGAGCAAACCCAATTGAAACTAGCAATACAAAGCGAAGAGAAGGAGAAGCGTGCAATGGCAGACGTGGTGGCCACGGTACAGGACATGCAGCAAATGATATTGGGAGATTCAGTAGATGAGGTCGATTCATCGAGTTGGGAGAAGATCACAGGCAGGCTGGAGTCATTGGAGGGCTTCTCAGGTGATGAGAAGAGTCCTTTTGGTCTGGAAGAGGTCGCCGTCGCCGCCATTAGTCCTCTATTCAAACGCACGATGGAGGGTTGGGAACCGCTTCGGCACCCAACTAGTGTGGTCTCATACCTGCACAGGCTTCACCACACCCTCAACATTCGGCCGCAGACTAAGAGCACCGAGATCGCATTGCAGAATGGGGTCACTGACTTTAAGCCGCAAAGTAAATCCACTACGCCATATGAGACAATGCTGCATAAGTACTGGCTTCCGCGGGTCCGGTCTGCTATCACCAATGACTGGGACGTGCATAATCCGGATATTGCTATCGACCTCGTCAAACTCTGGGAACCGGTCTTGCCTCCTTTCATCCTTGCCAATGTCGTTGATCAGCTTGTCGTCAGACGACTCACGGATGCTGTAGCGGCATGGAAGCCAAAGAGTGCGCACAAGCACCGCCGGCATACGCAACCTCAAGCCTGGCTTTTTCCTTGGCTTGAATACCTTGATGAGCAGCATACCAATCCTCGAAGCTCCACTGGTCTACTGGCAGATGTCAAGCGAAAGCTGAAGACCGTGCTATCCACGTGGGACCTTGGCGCAGGTGTACTACCTGGACTAGAGAGCTGGGGACAAGTCTTCCATTCTGACCTCTCATCGATGCTCGTCCGCTATCTTTTACCACGCCTCGCCTTATACCTTTCAGAGAATTTTTCGGTAGACCCGTCGGATCAAGATCTGACTCCCCTTGAGCAAGTACTGGCATGGAGATCGCATTTTGCGCCCCACGCAATGGTACAGCTTCTAGTTGTGGAATTCTTCTCTAAGTGGCATCAAATTCTTCACGTGTGGCTTACCTCCGAGGCTGCAAATTTTGCCGAGATAAGCCAATGGTATCAATGGTGGAAGGAAACGGTGGAGGAAGAAACACAAGATATACGAAGAGCTACTAGATTCAACGAGCTACCGGAGATCGCAGATGAATGGAACAAAGGTGTCGATTCAATCAATCGCGCCATTGATGCTATAGAAAATGGCATTGACGTCACCACAAGCTTGGAGCCGCCATCCATCAATATCACAACTCCAAAGGTACCAGATTCACCAGCCGCCGCGGTCTTGAAGCCCACACCGACGGCCGCGGACACCCCCACAACTTTCAAGGATGTTGTCGAAGAATGGTGTGCCGATAACGATCTGCATATGATAGCGCTGCGCGAGGCCGACTTACAGACCGGCTTGCCTCTATTTCGCATCACTGCTAGTGCAAGTGGGAAAGGAGGTGCTGTAATCTATCTTAAGGGTGATGTTATCTGGGCACGCGGCGCTGCAAGTGGAGGAACCAAGAGCCGTATCTTCATGCCTATGGGATTGGATGATGGATTAGTCGCGAAGGCCGAAGGACGTTAACGGGTGAAACAAGGAAAAGTTCGCTTTCAGCAAGGTCTTGGACCGCACTTGGCTCAATAGAATCAAATGTGTAAAGCCCTCTACCTGGTACGATATACGTTTTCTCATATTGGACCAGAGCAGCAAGCGCCGGGGCTATGCGGGACTATAGCCTCCCAAGATAGCCATACGTCGAGGAAAGGGAACTTGTGGAGTAAGTGCATCGTTGCTTCAGGTACTATGTTGGCCAGAGTTATGCTTTTACTGATTGTTTTGGCTACGCTAGCTAAGCATCTAAACTCATGATACTTCCGCAGCAAGACATTGGAAAACCCAGTAGTATACTGTCTTCTAGTCCAGCCATGCCATCTCTGCTATCTGCTGATGTCTGTCTTGATCGATTATGGTAGCGTTGCGCACTACACAGTGGTCTCCAAATCTAACGTATTCGACCCTTGTAGGGTAGTATCGTCTTGGTCTCATCAACGTCGAGACTTTCGATTCTGCAATGACTGATGCTCAAAGCATGGTCAGAAGAACGATGTTGCATAGACTGTCTAAAACTATTAGTGAGCTTTCCCTGGTAGCAAACCGAAAAGTTCAATCGTGGCACTCCTTTGATATATACAGTCAGCCTCAAAACATCAAAGACCCTTGTATATATAGCTCTGAAGATTCTCTAACAGCTTCCATTCTCTTATCCTTCTCTTCCCAATGAATCATATTCCCTGTTGTGGCTGCACTGGTGTATCGTCCTTTTACCGTTTCCTCATCTGGTTTTGACCTTTGGGTAAAGTCATTCTGGTTAAAATATCATAATATAAAAATATATGGGTCCGAGGAGTCATAAAAGACGTTGGGGCGTGTGAGGTCCACCGAAAATTAATGGAGATTATTCATGGAACTTTAAGCTCAGCAGAACATGGCTCCTCTTTACAATTTTCAAGCAACGCTTGTCTCTTATACTTCATCCAATCGTGCACGCTTTCAATCTCGCCCTCACTTCCTGATTCCTCGCAATGACGACAATCACCAGAGAACGCCCAATGCCCCATCACAACCCTGCCCACATCTCCGGCCCCTTCATCGACGCCGGCCACGTCACAGCCCTCCCCACCAATAGCTTCCTAAAAGGCATCCGGGACCCTATGCTCACCCGTCTCAAGATCCCAGCACACCTCCTCTGGGTCTTCAACGAGAGCGACGACGAAAAAGAGGTGGATCAATGGACGCTCTACCTCTGCACCGCGCTGGCCCGCCACTTCAGCTACTTCAAAGCGTACGGCATGCATTACCACACTAGCAACGTCACCGCGACCAACACCATCACCCTTTACGATCTCTACAACGCTTTCAGGGAAGCCTTTTGCAGGGCTTGTACTCTCCTCCTCCAGGACACAACGGCCCAAGTCGACATCAGCATCGGTCTCCACGAGCAGGAAAAGCTCATCGAGCTAGAAAGATCACTGACGCACGAGACGTTCAACCGCTTCCCAGCCCTCTTCGTCCAGACCATGGCGACGAATGCCAAACTACTAGAGACACTAACTCAGACATCAAATCCGAACCGCATCTGCCAAGCCAGCGATCCAGAATGTTTGTTGGAGATGGTACAAACGCGGCTTGAAAGGGAGTGGATACCACTGGGTGATGCGGAGGATATCCTAGATGGGAATTCTGAATTCTATCGCCGATGGCAGGAGTTGAAGGGGGCGAAGAGGGAGTTGGAGGTGCGTTTTTGGGAAGTGTGGGAGGGGGTTGGGGGGAGGTATGATGTTGCTGCTGCGGATGGATTTCGTGTTTGGATTGATAGGTGGGAGCGTTGAGGTGGACTTTTTATGAATCTAGTTTACTATTTTCGAAGCTGAATGTTTACGAGTGCGTGCCTGCAGGGCTGAAGATCTGCAGGGAGCCGCAAGCAGGGCTGTGCCGAAATCTCAAATTTCGTCCCGCGCGACCAATGAGAGATGCTTGACATGCGGTACCGCCCCTTCACACTATCATAAAGTTTGTAACAAGTCCCGGGGCTGAGAGACTTTGACATTTAAATCTACGTATAAGATTGTCCTGGGACCCAGCGCGCAGAGATGTCTCTCCTTCTTCAGACTCATCTCAGGCCCTTCTCCCAACACAAAATACAGCAATGCACCTCCCCACCCTCCCGCTCGTCGTCGTCGTCGTCCTCACATCTCTGACCTCCTCATCCATCTCCGCCTCTACAATCGCACCCAAAGACCGTTTTTTCTCTGCACAGAACGAGAAGCACCCTCTTCTCCTCCCCCGCCTCCCCGACTCTCCCGCCCCAAACGTCCCCCCCCCGCGCCCGCCACCCGGATCCCATGGCGACCCGGCCACAGGACCGGTCGTGCCAGGAGGAGAACCGCTTCCACCACCAGCAGTAGGACCTCCGCCACCACCACCACCACCATCAGGCGGCGTCCCTGCCGAACCTCAACCTGTACCTCCGGCTAATAACAATCCCAATCCCGCACCTAAACAGCCAAACCAGGACCCAAAAAGCAAAGATAAAGGCGATGGTGGCGGGGGGACCGGCGGTGGAGATGGTGGTGGTACCGGCGGTGGAGACGGCGGGAGTAGCAATGGGAGTGGTGGAGAGGGAGGTGGGAATCATGGCGGTGAGGTCGCAAAGCCGCCGGAAGATGGGAGTGGGAGCGGTAGCAGTAGCTCTTCCATGGCTGTGGCGAAGAAGACTGGTGCAGCGGCAGCGACGACGAAGACCATGACGAGCGCGGCTGCTTCCTCGGCGGCGGTGAGGATATCGACATCGATGTCTTCTTCGACTGTATTGGCTGCGTCTACGTCTTCGCCTGTTAGTACTTCTGCTACTGCTCCGGCGACTGCGGCGACGCCGGCGACGGGTACAAGTGATGCTGTTATTGTTGGGGTTAAGGGTCTAGGAGGTTGGGGTTTCGGAGTTCTCGGAGGGTTTGTGGTGCTGGGAACTGTGGAGGTGTTGCGGTGATATAGAACAGCGGCACGGGAAATGCAGGTGGAATGCGAATGGGACTGCAGTCGTTGAGCAAGAAGTCACCTCAAGAGACATCGGGAACGTCCACTCGAATCTAGGCCAGTGAACCGAGAAGATCAAGGGACACGATGGTGGTGGAGATTTGTATGTACCACGTCTGCCCGGATGTTATCGCTGGTGTTGGGAAGTGTAATATTATTTGGAAATGATCGAATCTTAGAATTCCGGAGGACGAGATCCGCGAAGGGCTTATTATAAATAAGGCAGATGGCCTGACGTAGATCTGTGACATCTCTGAATCCCTGGATTCTTCCTGACGACTACTTATAGCAAAGGTGGCTAGTATGCTTGAAGCCAGGGACCAACGGCGTCGCATCACCGTCCTTTCCCTGGAGCGTACCGGGCAAGACTTGTGTCAAGGAAGGATCGTTTTCAGAACTCTCCCCTCATTTACCCTTGTAGTCCAGTACGACGGTCCTAGGGCCATTGCGGAACAGGAGGAGTATGCTCCTAGGCCAAAGAGAAAGGTTATGGATCATTCAAGGCTAACATACACAAACGTACATAGTAAACCCGTATCTCCAGAGACTTTAGATGAATATGGAATACTATGGGAGTGTGACGAAGTAAGTTATTGACCCATCCCACATGCAGTGTTATGTAAAGACCAACTGACATCGTTCGCCAGAGCGACTCTGGTTACATCTTCATCAAGCGATATCTTCCGGAGTCCGAGCAAGAAGCTCTTTTCGAGCACACTCGAAGATGAAGAGAAAAGGATCAGCGTACAATAAGAGAACTTATGGGCGATCATGGAGAGCATAATCCTAACTCCTTACCAAAATCGCGTATGGCATGCTCAAGTTCCGCCCCACAAGACTCTGTTATGCTTCCTATGGGGCCAGGGTCGCAGGAACAGAAGCCTTACCCGATTATTGCTCCACCGCCGGACTTTCCTGCTATTGTCGCCCTAACAGTAAAAGGAACGTCCTCTTCTGAAGATGAGGATGAGGCGCCTGCTAAGGATATTCTTATGGATGAGGCGCGAGGGATGGCTGCTGTCAACGAGCTGCTGGAGAAGTATACCACGCTCTTCGAGCAGGCGGCGTGATATTCGAATCCTGATAAGCGACCCCTTTTCACAAGTCGCCCCTCTGGTGAACCGACTCCGGCTGGAGAAGATGGTGTGTTAGATACTCAGCACCTCTCTACTTGTTACTGAAGGAGGATTACATGGTCCACCCGGATGACTTCCATGTCGCTGCGTTCACGCATACTTATCATGTTGATCATGGCTGCTGATTCCATCGTAAGCCTTGTCCTGTGTCCTCATGACAAAGTATTCCTTTCGTGGTTGAGATGAACCAGCCTTATCCGTCTAAGTCATAGCAGAATGAGATACTAACCGTACTCCTTTCCGGTGTCAATAGATTTCCAATGCTTTGTTGATGACTTGAGGATAGTTGCTGAGTGCCGCCTCCTGCTCGAACTCGTATCAGTCCCATCATAAGAATAAGTTCGAAAACGATGCTACGCCCTAGCAACCCTCAACGCTGACCAGCGTGTGAGCGTCGTCAGCTGCAGACTGTAGAGCCTGTTTACAACCTTCAACCGTATGCCAATGAGCTATGTCGTAGATGGAAAAGCTAGTGGGAAGATGAAGTAGCCGCAAGGCTTGGCAGGGGCTCGAAGCTTTGACGCTAATGAGCGCTAGGGATGATGAAGCATGGTTGGCAAGTTGGCTTCGTTTGACACCCACGCTTGCCACGGGCCGAAAGCCAAGGGTCTGGAAAAGCAGGTTAGCGTCAACGTGCAGCGTGATAGTGAACTAGCGTCTGTGATTCTCTGCTGATCCTATTGCATGGGTCCAGCGAATCGATGCTTTCCTCCCTACTATCCCGCATCTCCGTATTCTGCCCCTGAGAGAACGGGCATGTCGTGCAGCTGGCTTCACGATGCACCTGGATCTTGGGTGTGGAGGAGAGATCCACTGATGCGGGTAGCCTGATCATCTTTTGTTGACCACTCTCAATTGTACAAACAACAACCGCCAGGATTGCTTCACGAGAACAAAGCTGCCGCGCCCCTCATTGACGCAGTACGCAGCACACGACCCCGCCAATGCTTTTGCTTATCACATTTTCGCCTTTCTACCCTCTCATTGATAACGGCTTTCACCCTCATTCACAGTCCTTTGTCCCCTCACAAGACCTTTGTGACACTGTCTTCAACATACATACTAGGGTTCTCTTCCAACTTACGCAATTCAGGACATACTTCGCAACTCGCTCAGTTCAAACTCTCTGATATCGTACACCATTCACATCACTTTGTTCTCTTCTCTCAGAACGAATACCGGGTCTGAGACAGATCACAGCACGACCGGTTACGCACTGAGGCGACGGACGCAGTCATCCGAGAAAACACGCCATGGCTGCCTCAGACACATCCAGGAATGCATCCAACCCTTCCTCAACCCTCCTGAAGGACATGCTACGAGAAAAGAAAGCACAGACCCAGCGTGTCAACAAGACCTATGACATGGATGGCTCAGAAGACAGAGGCGTACAGAGCTCCCCAATCCCATCAATACGTACAAGCGGCAGGCAGAGCTCGCAGCCTCGGCATGGTGGTGGTGGCGGTGGGACCAGGAATGTATCTGTACCTAAAGAGATGAACATGAAGGAGATGGAGCAGCACCTTTCCAAGATCAACAAACAGAATTTTGATCTGAAGCTCGAAGTGTTCCACCGCCGGCAACGCATTGAAGTCTTGGAAGCCAAAGTGGTGGAGATGGATAAAGTGACAAACGACAATGCAGAGATGCAGTCCATCAACGAGGATTTGCTGTTGGAGCTCGAAAAAAGGGATGTGGCCGTGCAGGAGGCCGTTGGTCTGATCTGTGAGCTAGAGGCCAAGGTTGAAGCGATGGAAGCAAATATCGAGGAGATGGGGGCAGCAGAATTGTACTTCGGACAGTCTCAAAGACGATCGACTGTCTTGGCTTCCCCTTTGACATTGTTTGGGCCTCAGGACTCAAGCACGGGTCCCCAGGCCGACCTCGGAAACTCAGTGTCTAGACAAGACCGGCAAGACAAGATAGGGACAGAGGCTTCACATTCTCGGGCTGGAGCATCTCCAGACAAGGCAGATTCCTCACAGCGTATCCCTTCCTTTCTCCGAGAGGACAAGAAGAGCACCCACGTTCTTCGCAGCCTATATTCGAGTGAAAGTCTCTTCAGTGAAAACGAGGACGAAGATGACGTGGACGAACATATCATTAGCTCCCCACGACTAAGCATATTGAGTGAGAGCGGCTTCTCGGAAATTTACGGCGGACCAAAAGATGTCGACCGCGCCAATACACGTCAGGCTGATGAGAGGAACATCCGTGACAATTCGCCCGCTCGAGCGGCTTCCCCACCAGACGTACATCGCCAAGCAAGGCTGCGAAAATGGGTTGAAGAGAGGGATGGGCCAACGACGCCCACCCGGACGTCCACAAAGCCTCCAGTGAACGACCATTTCTCTTCGATCGGCGAGATATTGGAGAAAGAGCCTAGCGGAGTCAAGGGGCATCAGACCACTGATCAGCTAGCCCATGAGCAAAATAGTCGTCAAGGTCGTAATGTCGACAAGGCTGGTCGGAAGAAGATTCGAGAACATCAGAGGAGACCCTCTTCGCCAGCTTTTGTTGGACCGATGTTCGGTGGCGCGATGCTGCCACCTACACCGGGTACAATGAGCTCTGCCACTATCGCCGGTAACTCTTCTACACCTAGCATCATCACAGAGAAAAGCCTCGTCGACGGGAAACCCTTCTTCGCCGGAAGTTACTCAGCCTCGATCCCAGACGGGCGCCCATACAGTTCGGACAGCAACTATGTCCTTTTTCCGACCAAGGCGTTGACATTCGATGGCGAGTCAGACATTGAACCAGAGTCACCTCCTTCGACTCGATCTCATGAAGCTACGCGGGTATCTGGTGCAGATAAACCGATCCGGCCGTCCCTTACGACCTCCGCTACAGCGACGGTCTTCAGTGGAGAAGGTTATGCGACCACAAGGCATTCTCGAACTCTGTCCTACCCATCTCCAACCGGTCGACCGCGGCGCTTATCTGAGCAACTCTCTCCATCTTCCGAAAAGAGCTTCCCTACCGTTGGCGATCGAGCATCTTCCCTAGCACACCAAGACCGAAGAAGTGGAAGCAGCGCCAACACCACGCCAACGAAGCGAGGTGCACGAGAGCTACAAGCTCGCTCGTCGCCAGCCAACCGAGATCCGACCATGCCAGACGTCGCCAATCTCGATGCACCGCTAGAACTCGACGTCAAGCCGGGACGCTCCGCATCGCTCAGGTCCAAGTTGAACAAGATGTCACTATCACCCAGCCACTCGACCCACCAAAGCGTCGCCTCCCGCCTCTTCCGACGATCCAACGCACCCAGCATACAAGTCCCCTCAAGCGCCCAGAACACCACACAATCCAGACCCCCCATCGCACGAGACAACTCGTCCACCAAGCATGCCCGCCTGCCGCGACCCCTGAGTCTCTACGGCACAAGCCCCGTCGAAGGTCAGCCTTCCAACCCCAACATCACCCTTAGCCCCCCCCGTCATCGTCATCGTCATCGTGAGCCCCAGCCTGATCCCGAAGACATCCATCCTTACGAGCTCTCGTCCATTCTCCCAGAAGGCATGCTGACAGATCTCGAACGTTCTAGCTCGTCCCGGTACGGCCGGCAGCGTTGATGAGCGGAGCGGCAGACCTGTCAATGCTACGCGAAGACATAGTGCTATGATGGTCGATGGAGTCGATAGTTGGGCCAAAGGTGGGTAAATCTCAATAATCAATGATCGATCCCCTAGCTATAGGAGGAAGACTAACACGTCTGGCTATCAGATAATCAAACGGGCGACTCCGAATCCAGACAAACGAACAGAGCTGATGACGGCAAAGGTGCTAGATGGCCCCTTGGTAGAACTACGAGTTCCAAAATCAGAGAGGGATTCGGCTTCAAGCGGTCGATGAGCACGCAGTACGTGTAAGATATGTATATGATTTTATTCAATCACTGGAAATTCAATATCGTTTTCTCGCGTATCATATAGAAGAAGCCGTCGTCAGCGCAAGCTGGTAGGAATGAAATGATAGATGGTATTACCCTTCGAGTCTGTTCATCTTTGCTTTCTCGTATCTGACTTGTTGAGTGGCGGTTCAGCCACTTATCTGATATGTATAATTATATCTATCGCCCATGCCCCCCACGTCCCCATCGCCCATCCTCCACCCACATCTCACGCCCCATCCTCCATTCACGACAAACACCGCCCTCTTCTACATCAAAAACCCCATCAACTATCCAAAACATATCTACTCCATTCAAGCTCCAATATACAGCATTCCAAGTCTACTCTTCGTTGGAAATTATGAAAGACTTCTTCATGAATAATGTCCGCAGGTATAATCTATGGAAAGGGAGCGTGGATCTGTGCACGGAAAAATGGTCCGATCGAGGTATTGGACGTGATGCACACGGGATGCGGATAGCTTTTTGAGTAGTGATTTGTGCAGAGGCCTTCTTGTCAAGGAGCATTGAGGGGGTTGAAAGGTGTTGGAATTCTCCCACGGTACTAAGGTACCCTAGTATGTAGAAGCTTGGACCATATTTCTCTTCTGCGATCCTAGAGTGTGTCTAATGTGGGTGGGATATATCTCGAGAACACTGCCGTGCACAGTTCTAGGAGATCGAGATCGAGAGCGAAGCACCTCTTCCAATAGTCGTGCTGCCTGGAACACAGCCAATCCCTTTCTGACGCAAGAGCTAGAATGGAACGATGGACGAAGATTGTGAGGTGTTGCAGTAAGAGGGGCGTTGCTATGTTGGAAATAGCGTTACCATACATAAAGCCGAGCGGTCCCGAGCTGACGGATTTGACGGATATCCGACAGCGCCGAGGGATAAAGCGCCCCACCTCAATTGATAATCAGACCTGCATGATTTCCATGCGTACCTTAATGTACCCCGGTTTTGCTCCATCGGCCTTTGTGACGGCCCGAGGGACCTTGCAGCTTTGTAGTAGCGAAAGGTGGTACGCAGCGCAGGAGCCGTGAATGAGGGACTTGAGACCTTTGTTAATCCTGCAACCCTGGCCTGTGCTTTTGATGAGTCGCAGAGAAAGCTTTAACTCTCGTATTTCTCCTCGATCCTTGATACTTGGAAGCCATTCGACCCTCATTACCCACACAAAACTCATAAGAGCTCTCTCTTCACCAACACCCAATTATGGCGATCACCCACGTAGTGATGTTCGAGGTATGTCCGCACTTCCGTTGGGAGACAGGGATACCCTTTCCACTCATGGCCCATACTGCGTTTGACACCTCATAGTTCAAAGCAACGACCAGGTCCAGTGATGTCCACGATGTAGGTTTGCATTTGTGCTTCCATAGAAAGTTCAAACCCGGATCTTGCTGAACCGTGTAGGTATGCACCCGCATGCTTGATCTAAAGACCAAATGCGTCCACCCGAAGACCTCGCTACCGTACATCAAATCCTCGTCTGGCGGGAAGCAGATGAGCCCCGAACAAGCCGTATGACACCGATCTCCTTGCCTGACTTCCCAGATCTGTTTAGACGATTCTCCTGCCTAAAGTTCGCAATCGCTGATCGTAGGTATTGCTGTCATAGGCCGTATACACGCACGGCTTCGTCGTCGATTTCGAGAGCGAGGAGGACTTGATGTACTATCTGAAGGAGGACCCGGCGCATTTGGCATTCGTGAAGAGCTTAGATGGGCTGGTGGAGAAGGTGGGCATCATGGACTATATGCTAGGCGGATTTTGAGGCCATGCCGTTTCTACATGGCAGAAGTCGTAGCGTATTGTGGACATGCTGCGAGCTCAGTATATCTCTCACGAGACATGATATGATGCTGACGGACGCCTCTCTGATGTCGCTAAAAGGCTGGATTTTTGATGGTGGTGGCCGTGCTAAACCATGAATGACTCTCCGCATCCGCATTGTTCCTCTGCAGCACCATTAGCGGTCGACTTCACAGAAACTCAGAAACTCACAGAAAGGATGTAGGCAAACTCACTGATGTTCGGATTGCTGAACACAAACCTCTGGCTCAACTTGTCTTCTACCCAATCCATCTCGCTACCAATGATGCTGAAGAGTGCTTTGCTATCAATCAGCACTTTGACTCCGTCCTGCTCCACGGCTTCGTCGAATTTTCCCGCTTTGTCCACGTATTCGAGATGATATGCCAGTCCTGAACATCCTCTGTTCTTCACCCCAACTCGTATGAATTTCGGCTCTGGGAGGGAGAGAAGGTTGCGGAGCTGAGTTATGGCTGTTGGAGTGAGAGAAATGGCTGCTTTCCGTGGGCGTAATTTGCTAGGCCGCTTGGCTTTGGATGTAGATGGGTCGGAGGCAGTGGAGATCCCCTCCACTGGCTTTGTTTTTTGTGCTTCATGTTCGGTAATGCTAATGCTCTGTTTATTTGGTTGATTCGAATCTGCAGCATTGTATTGGTCTATCTGTCTTGGTAGTCTGCCATTGTTGTTCTGCGGAGTTATTCCTGCAATCGAAGTGTCTGGGATATTTGTGTTGCGGGGTGGCGGCGGCGCGGGCTCCAGAGAATGAGGACGATATTCAGTAGCGGTCGAAAGCTTTCGCTTGCTCATCTGTTGTACACGACATCTCAGGCATATTGACGGATAGCTAGGGCGATACGACCGAGCAACGGCAGCAGGAGCAGTTGCTGCGAATTTGAATAAATTGTAGGAAGACGACGTCAAGGACTGGGTAGCCCGTTGCAACGACATCTTGTTAGGGGTGAAAGCGTCCAAACTTGTGGTACTAGGTAGAGTTTGGCAACGCACAGGGTGTGTATAGGTATGGATACATTGTAGAGGAGGAGGTGTACAACGTGTTGAATCTTTGTCATGTTTAGTAGTAAATGACGGAGAATTTCCATATTCTGTCAGCCGATTTGCGAGGATATGATTGGCTCAGTGAAAGAAGTAGAAACCTTGGCAGGCCTTTCCTAAACAAGACTAAGCAATTCACTTTTCTTCGAATCAAGCTGTGATACTCTACCATTTCCGTCGAACTCCTTTATGGCGGAGAACAAAGCACGAGGTTGTGGTCAGCTGCTCGATAAGTTCACCTTCATCCTGCCTGAATATGTAGCAGCACTGCTAGTTCCAATCGATAAATGGTGGGCACTGGAAGCCTAGGCATTTGGTACTGTATGAGATTGTACAGGTCTGGTAGAGAGTAATAGGACAATGGAAGCTTCTCCTCTCACCCAACAGACCAGGCCAAGTTCGTTCCAACCCAAAATCGCTCAGCTGTATGGCGATCTCTTCAAGCAAGAGGGTGAGGAACTGGCAGATTTGGATGGGTTTTGGGAAGAGTTCTTCCTCCTCAAGCCAGACAAGCCCCGACTGAAGCAGTGTTTGGAAGCGCTCGGCGCCGACGATCTGATTCATCTGCAGCATGAAACGCAGCAGCTCTTCGTACGAGCGGTCTCACAAGTCAAGTCTGGCAGATCTCCATTTGCAGAGAATGCACTAGATGTACGTTACGGGAAAATGTTCCTCGCGCTCAAGTTGACACTTACTAGTTCAGACTTTGACGGTCTTCTTAGGTATTATATTGACAAAGCGTTACACCAACCCTAGCTCAGACATAATATCTGTCCTCGCTGGGCTCGATGAAGTTGACACTGTCTTCTCTGACTTCGCAAATTCGATCGAGAGTATCATCAGGACTGGAGGATCTTGTGAGTGTTGGAGAACTCTCTTCGATCGGACAGTACGCTGATAGCGTCGGCCAGTAGAGACTCGGACCAAAGCTGTTGATGTGGCTTTGTCCTTGACTTCTGGATCATACCAAACAAGTCTAGTATCTTACTTTGCTCATCGGGATCTGTTTCCCGCCTTGATGAAGGTAATAACTCCCTGTTACATCAATCGCTTCCCAACTTGGCATGAGTCGTTCCTTAGCTTTGCATTGTTCGGTCATACTTGATGTGTGGTGCTCCTTCTATCATATTTATCCGCAAAGAGCAAACGTTGAATTAATGGGTGACCGTTCACTTACATTGCCATAGTTCATTCAAGACTCCGATCTTCCTGAGATGATATTCAGGCCGTTTCTTCTATTGGGCCTGCTTGCCAACTATAACAAATTCGAGTTCAGGAATCCCTATCGGCTACGGCTGGAGGACTTCGTGAACGAAGGTGCCATTGTGAAGATCGTCCAAGGACTTGGCATTGTCTGTTCTCAATCGAGAGACCATTATATTGCTATTCAGGAGGACGTCGCCGAGGGCTGGACTCTCGGCAACACGTTGGCGTATATTAGCTTTGGCGTACTGGCACCAGCAAAAGGAGCAAAGCCTCCACCACCTAAAGCTGATGACTTAAAGGAAGGATTTGCAGCATTGTAAGTTAGCTAGTCATGTACAATCCTATGGGTTACTGAATATGGACCAGACCAGACCCGGGTGCTGCGATCTTGCTTGGACTCTATGACTTTACCAATGCGAACAAGGTCTTCTGCACCAATCTGATCTCCTGCCCTCCAAATCCGAGGACGGGCGAATCACCCCTGAGCGCATTTCTATCTTATACCTCGTATATACTTCACCACGCATATCGCTCGCCGAGGGCCACGCTCTACGGGATCCTGAACATACTGATCATTCGCATCCTTGTGGAGGATTTGGTACTTTGTAAAGATCTATGCGACTCCGAACAAGTCTATTCCGTCCGTCTATGTCGGCAACGCCAACCTTTCCTTCCACTGACGTCAAGGCCTCGCACAGCTGCAGCCGTGATCCTTGATATATTGATCGATACCATAAATCATAATCTGCGTCGGCAGCTGGACATATCACTCTACATTCCTACCATCGGCCTTGTCCATCGTCTACTATCATATCTTAGTTTCACCCTCACACGGCTCACCTATCATTGGTCTCTGCTCTGGCAGACGCTGCTATCCTTTCTCCGGTTCCTGACCACCTATGCGCCCTCGTTGGCCGTGCGCGATCCTGACCTACCTTTGCTCATCAACCCTCTTCTCGCTACTCTCGCGCTCGCCGTCACGGCTGGGAACACTTTTCTGCCGGATCCTGCAGCATACGATGATCTGTTCTACAAGCTTGTGGAGACCGGCGATCATCTCAATCGCTTCAAGCAAGCCTTCGAACTTCAGTTGAAGACGCCTGAACCCTTGACTGCCAATCCGATTGGACCTACGAGTGCACCAATCGATATACTCATCCAGGTTTCAGCCCACTACCACGATCTAGTCGAAGCGGAGAAAAGCCAGGGACGCATGAGTAACAACTTAAGCCCGAGAGAAGTGAGCAAGGTCATCAGACAGGGATACGAGAGCCTGACTCTACCGGCCATGGATGGCTTGGATCGATGGGACAGATTCAGGGAAGGCGATGAACGAGGCATGTTGAAACGAGCTGCCAGGATGGTAGTAGAGGACACGAAGAAGCTACTGCGATCATCTTGACGCATGAAAGGGGGGTATGCGTGGCATAACGCCGTCCATCGTAGTAGATTTTCAGGCCACCAAGTAACTCTAGGATATAGTTTAGTCTGCCGTGCATGGTCTCGAACAATAGACGTTCAAGCTTTCTCAGGCGGAGGATCAAAATGCGGGGGCGTACTTGCGATCCAAGCAATTACGATCACATATATTGCTTCTTTCCCTCTCCATCTTGCATCATGCACCCAGTTGACGATGACCTCCAAGTACAACCGCAAAGTGCTCTACTCGCTGCAGAGATCGTGCCGTCTTCAGTAGGATGAGCCGGATCCGCGGGGTTGGATGAGCCAACATGGTCTCCAACCCATGGTCGCTATCCGATTGTCTAGCCTGATACTTGTGAGGCATTATCTGAGTGACTTTCTCCTCGGGCTGATCGTGCACCTGTGTTTATATCTTAAGCTGTGTTCCCCATTCTTCCCTTCTTCTGCCAATACTTCTCTTCTTGTGATCCTGTTGTTGTAAAGTGACCTTCTTATCTGCTCCCTCCGATATCGTCACCGCTGCACGTCAACCCTTGAGATTGCAAATTTCCTGTTCCATACATAACCCGCTGAAGGACTCCTCGCTTCCACAACATCATCATGGCGAGCCAAGGTACGTGCCTACGCTCAATTGCTTACAGGCTACCAACCACCCACCGTCACTTCTTTCTCTCCACCCGATCCTTCTCCCACTCTTCCATCCTAGCCTTCAGGAAAACCCCAACCCCCCACTCCCCACCCGGTACCCAACGCACCCTCCCCCACCCCCAACATGCACCACAGCCCAGCTAACCCACCCTCTCCCCCACAGACCCCTTCGAACTCGCCCTGCAGCAAAACAAAAAATGGGCCCAATCCCTCGCCGAGTCCAAACCCGACCTCTTCCCCGCCCTCGCCAAGGGCCAATCCCCCCAAATCCTCTGGATCGGCTGCGCCGACTCCCGCATCCCCGAAACCACCATCCTCGGCCTCCAACCGGGCGACGTCTTCGTCCACCGCAACATCGCCAACATCCTGCCCCCGACGGACCTGAACTCGCAGTCCGTCATCGCGTACGCGGTCGCGTTTCTGAAAGTGAAACATGTGGTTGTGTGCGGACATACGAGCTGTGGTGGCGTTAATGCTGCGTTGGGGAATGCGAAACTAGGGTTGATTGATGCGTGGTTGATGCCGTTGAGGGCGTTGAGGAGGGAGAATGTGGGGAGGTGGAAAGAGTTGAGCGAGGGGGAGAGGGCGCTGAAGTTGGTGGAGGCGAATGTGAGACAGGGGGTCAAGGCGTTGAGGGAGAATGCGGTTGTGATTGAGGGGATGAGGGAGAGGGGGGTGGTGGTTCATGGGCTGGTGCATGATGTTGGGACGGGACTGTTGAGGGAGTTGGAGATTGAGGAGGGGAAGGAGGAGGGGGAGATGAGGGTTGAGGCTTTTAACACCTCTTGAGGAGAGGTGGGTTAGGGGTTTGTAGGGAGATGTATGTGGGCGGGGGAGGATGGAAGTGGGTGGTTGATCGGATGTTCTTGTATTTGATTATGGAATTGACGTTCATTTTCACTTCTCTACAAAGCCCAGTACCAGCTTCACAAAGCTCTCCGGATCCTCCTCGGCAAGGTAATGCCCGCAGTCTTTCATAACGCCCATCTCCACATTTTCATACACCTCACTGACCATCTCCTGTGCCCTCGCCGCCTCAAAGAGATTCTCGCAAAACAAACCCATACACCTAACCTGCACCTTCCCACTCTCCTCCAACCACTTCCGATTCTGCCTCGCATCCTCCTCAAACATCCGATACGTGGTGAAAGCCGCACGTAAAGCCCCAGCCTGTGCATACTGCGCCGTGTAAAAGTCCAAATCTTTCTCCGTAAAGGCAGCTTGGTTCGTGGCCAATCGATCGAAGAAATGCTTCAAATACATCCGCTCTTTGCCCGTGGTCAGCGCGACGGCCATATCGGTCTGAGCCTGGAAGTTGAAATGCCACACCAGGCTCGTATGCTTGACGTCCTCGTAGAGTCTCGTACCCGGGAGCGGGCATTCGCCCCAGCAGATACTCGCGACGTGCGCTGGGAACTGAGCCGCGTAGGCGTGTGCGATCATTCCTCCAATGTCATGCCCCACCACGTGGATCTTCTCCTTGATGCCGAGATGCTCGGTCACTAGCTTGTGGAGGTCCTGGGCTATGATGGCTTTGGTGTAGCCGTCCGGCGGCTTCGAGGAGTATCCGTGGCCGCGGTAGTCGGGCGCCAGGACGCCGTAGCCGGCGTCGGCGAGGGGGACGAGGACGTGGCGGAATTGGTGGGATGTTTCTGGGAAGCCGTGGATGAGGAGGATGGTCCCTTTGGGCTTTGGGCTTTGGGGAGGAGGTGGGGAGGCATTCGGTGTAGAAGATGCGGAGTTCGGGGTCGGAGTGTTGGAGCCAGGCTTGGCTGTCGTGTGGTTTGGGGGTGGTGGAGGATGGCATGTTTGTTCGATTGAGTGGCCTCGACTGCTTTGGCAAGGGGAGTGGGACCCCATGCATGTATTTGTAGGCATGGGGCAGCTTAGAAATCCGAATTGGAAAGCATGGGGGAGCTTAGAAATCCAAATTAGAGAGCATGACGCTCCTTGGACGCTTCTTCAGCGTCATTCGAGCGTCACCCCAGCTGCCAGCCCAAATATCCGGCATCGCAGAAGCAGTCGCTCGACGGCGTGGGGACGATCTCTTCCAGAGAAGAGGCAAGGCAATGCATCCATCTGATCTTTCTGCGAATAGGAGGCATTCCAACTTGTTCGGCCTGAGGTCGTACGATGGTTTCCAACATTATACAAGAACGATTGGACAGGAGGACTTTCTATAAAGATACCGATAGCCTTGGCGCTCTGGGATTAGCGCCTTGGCAATATCAGACCACACCCGGACGTGAGAATCAATGACCTGCTACCATGAAAAGCACTCTATCATTACTGCTCCGATGAGACAAGCCCCATCTATCAAGGAGATGTCCTTTCCCAAGTATATTCCTTCCAATCCTTATACTCAGAGACGGTTTGACTATACGTTTGGACTCCAGAGTAGGTCGTTGCCAGGGGCCACCTTTCTATCCTGCCCTCTTATTGGAGTCACAACTCTCGAGGAATCTCTTTCCTATTTGCAGTCTTTATCAACCCAAACTTTTTACTATGCTCTCGTTTCAAAGTATGACCTGCTCGCCTGATTTAAGGAGGAATAGCAACATGGAGAAAGTTGTTCTACACTTGGTTTTGCAGAGAATGGATAGTCGGGAAGTTGTCAAAGCAAAGATTGAAAAACCTGACCAGAGGCCTTTCAATCGCCCTATGTGTAGGGACTGCTGTCTACAGAGATTGTCACTTATTCTTTACGTGGTGAGTCCTATATATTCCCGCTGACGAGTTCCAAGCAGCCCTTAACCCATTCATAGACGTCGTGCTGTGAGATATTTGTTCGATACTCTATGGAGCCAACTATCTTAGCGTCCAGTCTTGTTGACATATTTACTGAACCTGAAAGGGCCTTATAGTCTGAGATCCACGTGAATTCATGGTCTCAGTAGGTCTACGTTGTGCCGAGGTTTCTACCGTCGACTCAATGATGAGGGTTTCACAGCGAAAACGCTGATGGATTTCGTCGAGTTGCACAGAGAACTTGCGGCCCATTGGGTATCATCATGTGGGATTTTGAAGTCGAAGACCACCTGTACATTACTCTCGCCATGTGTATTACAATTGCAATCGTTGATGGAAACGTTGCAAACGCTACTGACCTCGAGTGCGTTTCCTTGACACAAGGAGTATCACTCTAGATACCGGCTGATGGCCATACGAGGGCTTCCAAATTCCTAAGAGCAGACCATACAGTAGGCTTCGTTGGCTCCTTTGGGCATTCACATTGATACATCTCAACGACGAGGACTGAGGGATGGCTACTGCGCCGCTATCCACTGGATACTAAAGGCATCATGGTCGTCAACATTATTACAAGAGCTATGCGTACCCAATGGGTTACGTAGTAATCGGATGGTCAAGGAGACCAGGAGGGAAGGGTGTCTTGAATTGCATTCATACTCCGGAGTGTACCCCTGTATCAAGGAAGAGCCATAAAGTAATGCTGACTATAAACTTCACCATGGGAACAAAAGTACAAAGGCGCTCACCTTGATCAACAGCTTATGCTGGAGGCAGAGGATATCAAGATACCGCTTTCTTGGTGGGCCTGCCCCATCTCTGGACTGTAAGGTCATATCTATCAGCGACACGTCCGGGGCCGACCTTCTCCATGAATGATGAAAGTGGTTGCGGACCGTCGGAGGGATCGGTGATCCTTCTCGCTCGCCGTATTATTGACATGGCTATAGGTTTTCGACTAATTGACCTGATCCTGCGAGCATTTTAGAGTACAATGAGTGCGCTCCACTTAAGGTGCAAATGCGGTGACATGCGCTTGACCGCAGCGTATGAGTCGCTAGAAATACACCTGCGGAACCCTTCACAGCGCTTCCAGGAGAGGGACGGCGACTTATACCGAGTGTCGGAGAGCTTTGAAGGTTTACACACCTGCAGTTGTGCTCGTTCTCTCATTGAGATATGAGCAGCAATGGCACCAACCGGTTTGAGATTCATACCATAAGCAAAAGATAAGTAGATGAACACAAAAAGGCGTCATACTATAGAAAGAAGAGAAGACATCATAAGCCATACCAAGCGAAGTTCAATCATCAACGAAACATCATGGCTTCCAATCATTTCTGTCATCAGATTCCCTAAACTCCAAACACCACACCAAGTGCAACCATGATAGCCGAAAACAATCCACGCGCCTCAAACGGCAAAACCGCATCCGATTTCGCCGCCGTCGTCGGTGCCACAGTCGCAGCCGCACTACACACAGTCAGAATCCCAAACCCAACATCCCGTACCCAAAAAGGAAACCAATAACCACTTACCCGCCCGCCGCACTCGTCGGCGCCATCCCCCCCAGTAACCCGCCATTCGTCATCGTCGTCGCCCCCTTCCCACCCGTATTCGACACACACGGCAGAAAACTCCCCGGCTGCGACTCCCAGCACGCCTTGGCCTGCCCCTCGCCAAACTGATCGTCCGCGTTGCACGTATAGTACCACGCGAGCAGGACCTGGAGGTCGAGACCGCCGGTGACGAGGTTGGATGCGTCGCGGCAGCCGCGGCAGGAGTTCATCTGCGTCGCGCTGGAGCTGGTGACGCACATGCAGTGGACGCTGGCGGTGTCTAGTGTGTTTCCTGTGGTGGTGATGTTGGTGGTGGAGGTCGTTTGGCATTGTTTTAGGGCGGCGCTGTAGGTGTCGCAGGCGGGGCATTGGGCGGTGGTTTGGTGGGGGAGGGTGAGGGTGAGGGTGAGTGTGAAGAGGGATAGGGGGTTGACGACGTGCTTTTGCTTCATTGTGCTCTGTCTGGGGGTGGTTCTTGTCACCAACGATCGGTCTTGAAAGTTCGCCGTGTGATTCACTACAATGGACGGAAGCTTTCACAACTCAATGGGAGTACTCCCAGCTTTGTACGAAAGTCCAAGACCCAACTATAACAGCATGCGCGACAGCGGCGTATACGTAGATAGATACTGCTCGGACCACTTGTTGTATCCATCAGCCCCCAACAAGCATTTTCTATATTCCAACCGCTCGCTCACGCACCCCCCTCTCTCCAAAAAGAAACACAGTACGTACCTTGATCACCCCCTCCCTTTCCCCATCCAGCTATCCCATGTCCTGGCAAGGCAAGGCACTCGTCTCAGGGGGTTTTCACCAAGGTATAGCCGATACGAGTGCCAAATCCGTCAGGACATGGGTGTATACCTATATATCAAGAACAACACATACCATCTCGAACCGTCAGCTGAGCCGAGGTGCCAATCACCAACTCTCAATTCATTTATAGAATAGAAGTAGGTAGCGGTAGAATTTTAATGTCTGAATATTAATAGCGAATATTCCGATTCAGCTGAGGGATATAGGCAAGCTGACGGTGGCGATCTCAATACCCTACTATTGGGGTCTTTTGGCGATTGGAGCTGTGGGTTGAGGGCGAGCTGAGGGGTTGACGTTGAAGCGAGGTGAGATGGGGATAGGGGTAGGATATTTTATGGGGGCCGGCGGTTACCCGGCCGGTCTGACTTCTTATCGTTGAAGTACTGTGTAGGGAGCGGTAGGCGGTGGTGATATCTAAGTGTCATAGCTTCGAGAGGAGGGAGAGGGGAGAGGGGAGATGGGAGAGATAGGATAAAGAGGGGTATGTGAGGGTATAGGGGGGTTATAGGGAAGTATAGGGGGGGTATAAGATGGTGGGGTGGTGTGGTGAGAATTATTACCCCTTCGATAAATTAGGAGTCTATGATAAGCCGAAGTTCGAGGCCACGTGACCTTGAGCTGATGAGATTAGATCAGATCAGATAAGGTAAGGTAAGATAATCCATGTCAGTCTCGTGATTCATTCTGCGAAGGAGGAAAATTGTAGGTTGCATGGGATGAGATGGTTTATGTAATACTCCTGTATTTGGTCTCTATCATACAGCTACTGAATCCATAGTCCATCTCGAAAAGCTTTTTCATCCCCTTATTGGTACATGAAACCATCGGACCCCGAGAGCTTTTGCTAATAGTAATGTACAAATCATTCGAATCATAAAACTTTTTGCCTCCGTCAAACTTTTGCACCTCCCGCTTATTTTATGAAAAGAATGGGGTATCGAGTACTCCAGTGCTCCGACGCTCCGACGCGAGCAGCGCTCAAGAAACCGTTCGCTCACTTTTTGAACATGTAATGCCCATACAAACCCCCAACCTCGCCCCATGCAACAGGCACCTTCCGCATGCCCCACCACATCGCACCCATCTTCCAGCTCCGCTTGCCGCTGGTAGCTCCTGGCGTCTCGCGTACGTACCAGCCACGTCGACCGAGTTCTTTGACCACCCAGCCAAGACGTTTGTTGGTGTTCTTGCATTCGCGGAGCGAAGAGATGGCCTTGTCACCTAGCTCAATGACTTCAAGAGGCAAAGTAGTCTCTGAGAGTAGGACATTGGACGGAGCTGGTGTATTGAAGATAGTTGTTCGGGTGATGGAGGGAATGGCCGTCAGATCAAGATAGTGTAGTGTAGATGGCTGCCACAAGGGGAGATCCTTCGCGCCTGCATTCTCTGAATGGGGGGGACGGAAGATGACATTGATATCGGCAAGGGACAGATTGGCACAGGCAATGCCGAGCTCCTCGAGATGCTTAGTCAGAGGAAGCAATTGCGCAAGATGGTGGCGATGAATGTGTGCGCCGTTGAGATTAAGTGACAGGAGAGTCGACGGTAATGCTGGGAGTAGGCGGTCGACGTCTGGCTCCCATAGCAACCGGTAACGCGAGATGTCGCAGTGGAGGTTGAGATAGACAAGGTGTTTAACGGCAGGGTGCGAGATGAGGAAGTCAACCACCCCCTCACCTGTAATCTGAGTACATCGACCAAGATTAAGGTGGGAAAGCGTCGCAGAGCGAGAGATAGCTTGGAGTGCGCAATCCGTGATACGCGTATGAGAAACGTCAAGGTGTGTGAGCTGCGGGAGACGTGGGAGTAGCGACTCGAAGACGGAGCTAGGCAGGGTAAAACACTCGTGGAGGCCCAGTCGACGGATATTGAGCATGGCTGGAGGGAAATCCACGGGCCGACTCAATGTAAGAGAGAAAGCGTCAACAAAGGACTGGGAGGACGAAGCACAGAAGTCGACAGCTCGGAGCTTAGGGAGACCGAAGAAGAGCTTCTGGAGGACATTCTCGTCGATATCATCGTCAAGGTTCTCTTGGAGAAGCACCTCTCGGATAGCCGGGGTGAGGTCAAGAATTTTGAGTAATGTGCTGGACGTAAGATTCTGGATTTCCGAGTTTGATTGCCTGCTACGGCCAAGACCCACAGACGTGAAGTGAGAGAGGTCCAACCTCCTCACGATCTTCCCCAGACCAGGATGGGCGGATATGTGCTTGAAAAATTTGGCAAAGATCGAAGAGTGAGGAAGCGTGATACTACCGTAGAGTGTAGTGATTGTAGCAACGCGTATGGTTTTCGACGTCAAAAGGCAACTGATCAGGTCGACATTACGGGGACCGTAGGCGGTAGGAGGCAGGTCAATAGCAAGCTGCGAAACAACCTCGTCTGTCAAGAAATCAGCACTGGTCAGGAGTTGGTGACATGACAATTTACCTAATATCTCGACAGGCAGTCTCTCCAGAGGTGCTTCGCCCGGGCCGTAGTGTTTCGGCGGCTCAATCTCTCTGGGTTCCTGTCTCCGAGGAAGCTCGAGATCCCAGCCCGAAAGCTCCGATATGCCTGACCTTGACGCGGTATAGCTCTGGCTTCTACGCCCACGGCCAGGGCCGAGTGGCGGCCATTTCGTGCTTCTCCCACAGCGGCAGCAACAGTCGCAGGTGGCGCTGCCGGTAGGGCTGCCGGCATCATGGTCGGCCTCTTGAGGCTTGCCGGCGGAGGTACTGACGGACTCGAGGAAGGATTGAGCAATGCCTGACCCCATGATGAATGTCAGAACAATGATGTTAGGTAAAGGATGTGAAAAAGATGTGTCAAGCGCGGGTGGTCCTGCAGCTTACCGCCTTCGTCCTCCTTCACTGAAGACCATGATCCTTTTCTTATTTCGCAGCTCTGACGTGACGCTTGCGCATTCTCCAGATTATCCGTCAGAGGTCTGAGATCGATGGAGCGCTTGTCGGCAGTGACAACGGTCCGGCCGCCGCTGGTGCGTTCTGCACGAGGAGGCTCATGCGCAGAAGCTGGGGTAATATGTGGAGATGAGTTTCTTCGATTGGTGAGTCTCTGACAATGCGATGCTTGGTATTGCATTGTCACAGTAGGAAATGCTTGTCGGATCTGATCTGCGTCGCGGTAAGAACGAAGTAGTCTAGAGGGTGATCGCTTTGAGGTCTCTAGATTCGGCAGGCAAGATGTAGTATCACTGAGGTGGTACTGGAAGGGCAGTACAGGAGACTGGAGATGCCTGGAAGGCGACGGGAGACAGACTCGGTATTAGTACTGATGCCAAGTAGACCTATGAATGAGAGACAGTATTGCAGTTGAACTTGTGCTATTGAGGGGTCACAGATGTAACTCAGTGTCTTGAGGGTTGAAATGAAAAGCGGACAGATTGAACACACGAAGGCGGTAGAACCTCCTTCATTCACAACGACGACTGGAGTGAATCACCAGTGAGCATGAACAAGAGCAAAGCATCATGATCGTATCAAAGAATGGGATGTTATGTGAGTCAGACGCCTTCCAGTCGACATGTAAAATAAAGTCAATGGCATCATCCCGTCATTGGTGAAGATTAAAGAATACTTTCCGTTTCGCGATGTCCATTTTTGCCTGTTCTGACATAACAAGAACGACGTTGGGCTCTGGTCGCTGGTCCACGTGCCAGTGCAGGATTTTCCCTTTAGAAGAAAGTTCCAACATGATTCGTGTAGGTAGCACTGGTCATCATACGAGTACCGCTTCATTACCTACTCTCCTTTGTGAGAATAATGAAAGAATGGAGGTTTCCGCACCTTCACTTTCAATTTTTGGGAGACATTTCTTAGGCGCGGCTAATGGCGGAAGATTTCCCCGACTCACTCTAACCGTAATTGTCTATGGTAATGTCTGCTCCTTTCGCCTCCTTTTCGAGCCTTTCTAATGGAGTTCTATAAAGTGAAGGGTCAGGAAGACTACCAAGACGCTCAGACCCGTATGCATTGTCTGTGCTGTTTAAAGAACCTGGGGTATGCGCAAGCGCCTACCTGTCACGGCCAATGGTTCAAGCATAATCTGGGTTCCACTATGATTCCATAGGCTCGCATACACACATCTTAGACCACATGAGGACAAGCCAATTACCCCAGATTCTCTACCTACATCTACACCACATCAGGTTACAACATCGTGGAAGATCTGTACTGCCAACCCAGCTTGCCCTGCTTCCCCACCGTCACCGGACCTTGCCTCGACGCGCTGGCGTACCACTCGCCTTGCCGACCGTCCCCGTAGTCTTCTTCGGTGCTGGCGTACCATTCACCGCACCTAGACCTCGCATCCTTCGTACCATGGGCTTGCCCTCCTCAACCTCATCTGCTAGCTCTTTGGGGTCCTGGTAGCGTGCCAGTGTTCTCGCCCAGCCGACCGATTTCACACCCTCTGCACCCTGCCTCCCACTCACTGGCTCGGCCAGATCTGTCGGGAGATCTTTTAACGCCAGAATGGGCGGTCTCGATTGACCCTTGTTGCGTCGAGTGTTGGCGCGTGTGACAATCGCAAGTTCTTGAGCTCGCGATTTTTGCAACACCACAGGATCGGCACCGTCGGCTCTCCTCACAGGAATGAAGCTTGGTGCGCCTGGGGGAGCTATTGAAGGTGCTGGTAATCGTGTTCTTGTGCTTCGTCGACACGATGTGGGTGTCGCGGTAATTTCTTCGGCATCGTCGGATTCATGTTCCTCAGATTTCGCCAGATCAGGTGGTGTTCCGGGTCGATTGGCGATACCTCCGAACTTCTGTGGCGTGGAGATCTTGCCTCTGCGAGGTCCATGCGCCTTACGTGGAGAACGACGTGGAGAAGTCTGGGGTTCTGCCGCCTCCAGTGGTGACAAGGTAGGTATCTTCGCTGCTTTACTAGCCTGTGCGCGGTTGAGAAAGTCTCTGAGCATACTAGTGTCGTCACTGAAGCGCGCTCCTGATCGTGTCATCCTGGATGCCTGTTCACTCTGCTCTTGAATGGTCTCGACTTTCTGTGCTGCTTCTTCAAGCTCTGCTTTTGCGATCATCTCGTTCGCTTGATAAAGAGCCTTCACCTCTTCAGCTTCGGCATACGGGACTGGGATGGAGGAATCCATTGCCTCGCTTTTTGTCGACTGTTCAAAGACCTCAATAGCCTCCTTCGCCCTGTGCAGTTCCGTCTCGACCTGAGCATGATCACAAACGAGGACATGACCTTCCGCGCCAGTGATAATATTGTCTCTAGGCTGTTTCTCATCAGCGCATCTCTCCGACTTGGCACGTTGTTCATCGTGCTGATCTTGCTCAATTGTTGGGACGAAGTCATCGCTTGAAGGAAATGGTACCCCATTGAATTCACGATCACCGTCTCCTGGGCTGGGATCTTGGTTCGTCTCGGCGATCACTTTTTGCAGTATCTCGCGTTCTTGCAATGTGTCTCTCCTTGACAGAGTATTCCTCTTTTTCGGACTCTTAGTCTTTCGTAACTCTCTTTTCTTGGTCGGAGATTCTTTTCTGCGTAGGCTTTCTCTTCTTAGGAGACTGGTTCCAATCTGTGGGCTTCCTCCAGGTGAAAGTGCGTCTAGCAGTTGCTTTGGCCGTGACTTTGCAGCACTAGCGACTGTTGGCGTCGTTACATGTAACAATGAGGGGTCCGACTGTGCGTTGGATGCTACATCCTCTTGAATTATCTCGTCAGCTTCCAGCTGAGTGGGCGAAGGTTGCTCAGCTTTCTTCATGATAGCATGCCCAGGTGAGGTTGTAGTGGCCTTCAGCTTTGACTGTGAGGAAGAAGTGGTCTTGTGGACGACGGCCTCTGCGTCAGATACGTGTACGGAAGGTTTCTCAATCGACGTAGCTTGTGCCGAGTGCTCTGGTACGATTGGAGATAAGGGGCCTAATTGTGGATGTTCAGGACGTTCCCTTTGACCATATGTTGTATCTTCAAGTAAGATTGGCTCTTCCTTGTGGCCAATTTCTGGTGTTGAGTCATCTGGTTTGGAGGTATCTGGTAGGTCCGTTGATTCTGCCTCATAAAGGGTCTCACTCATGTGGAGTCGGGTCTTGTCACCATTACCAGTCGACGCATCATCGTCATCAGTACCAATGCGTATCGTGCTCGCTGAGCCAAGCAGCTCACGAACATCCTCCAGCACCGGACTTTGTGAAGGACGAAGAGTATCTTCTCGTACCTCCTCTTGACCCATATTCTCATTCACTGCAGACTCTGTTGCGGTCCCACCATCCCCATCATCTATCTCAAGTCTTGCATGATCCGATTTGAGACTCTTGCGCGGGGCTTGTTTCCCTAAACCGAGTCGCCTGTCAGCTCTACACATCACCAAAAGACATCCAAATCAACTCACGTCTCGGCGTTCCCTGAGCCTTGTCACGCAAGGTAGCAAGATATGTGGCCGGCTTATTCTCCTTCCCCTCCGCCGCGCTCCCCGCCGCACCCTTCACCCGCATCCTCTTCACAGATCTCGAAGTATTGGTAGCATCCCCAAGCACAGCTGTAACCTCTCCCGAACACTCCAGATCCTCTCCATGCTTCTCGTCATGATCTCTCGGCAGAGGTCCGAACCGTTTCCAGACTTTGCGTCCCCCGTGACGACTACCATAGGGAGATTTCGGCGCGCGTTCCCAACCTCGCGGTATACGCGCAGGGCCATCTGGTTGGTATGCGAAGGTGGTGTCGTTGGATTGCCTGTGATGAGATTAGCAGACATTTATCGGCGTATCTTGGGCGTTTGAGGCAGGCACGACTGACCATGCAGGCAGCTCTGATTGCTCTGCCATTGCGGCAATTGTGCTGCTGTGCGCTAATGATATCACTGATGCGTAGTAATACAATGTGTATCAAGGAGCTATCCAAACGCTACAAACACCATCCATTAAAACTGCAATGCATAAGGTACTGCGACAAAGAGTCGAGAAGACCGCTCTTCTGGAGGAAGTAAACATGCCAAGACTGCGGAATCTTTAGCGCGTCTTGGCATTCATATATCGAAATCCAATCCATAAGTCCAGAAATCCTCCCATCCAACACCCCTCCCACCCATCACAATGCTTTCCCCCTGACCACCCTCCTTCTCTCTGAACCTACCAACCATGCCCCCCAAAGGCAGCAGCACCAAACTCGCCCCGCCCCGCCTTCCTCCCCTCCCCAAACTCCGCATCCGTCGCCCCAACCAACCAGGGCCGAATCCATGCGTGGGCATCATGACCTCCGTCTTGGGTAACTATCACCCCTGCCCCACATCCACACTTCAAGAAAAAAGCATGCGCAACAAATAGCTGACTCTCTCTCTCTCGATCAATGGCAGCTTGCTGGGCCTCTTCGGGCAATAATGCAGCGGCGGGCTGTGCGATGCTGGAGCAGAATCTGAGAGCTTGTATGGATGCGCCGGTATGACTACGCCCCCACAACCCATGACTGCAACAGGTTTTGAAGGTGGAGGCGAAGGGTCGAGGGGTGGAAAAGCATTGTCGAGCAACGGGCTAATGCATTGGGGAATGTAGAAAGCGAAGACGCAGAAGAAAAACACGATCAATTATCATCTTATGCGCCTATATCCGAAGATTAGGGGACCGAGGAAGGGAGATCATAAATGAGATGAGATGAGTGAGGCGTATATTGGGGCCCGAGGAGGAAGGAAGCCCAAGGGCGTAGTGGGGACTGTTGAAGATGGGATTTTCCGAGGATGGGGGATGTGCTCAGGTTGGGGCGAGGAACGGATGATGCTTTCGTTGTGTGGTTCTTCGAGGTCTACGATATCGGGATGGCGGCTCATGTGAGCTTTGTATATTGCTGTACATTGGTGACGGACGTCAAAGCTTCACGGATGGCGTTCTTGGGTAGGTAGCATTTGACGGCGTTTGGTGCATACAGTAAAGTCGGGTCGCAACGATCTGTCAGTCATTTACATAAGGGGATATCGTTGTAATGGGCATATCTTTATGTCTAGATTGCACACTACACCATCAACAATTAATGCACAGCTACGTATCCTTGTTACTCGGCAGATATCGTTACAGACTCGACTTGACTATATATAATAAGAAGAGACACAAGCCTCCCAGCGTATATAAAAAGCCCATGAACGCCCTCCCTCCGCGCCAAACCTCATACCCAAAGGCCCTAAATCCTGTCCATGGCCCCAAAACACCACGCTGAAAAAGACAACCGCCGGAGACCGTGCACCAAACCAACATGACCTAGACCTCCTTCTTCTCGGCGACACTATCGGGCGTGGCACTCCCCGTCCCACTATCCGCAAACTCCCAGCTCCCACTCCCATCCTCGCTCTTCCTTCTCCTCTCCTTACCCCGCTCTCGCATCGCGCCTCGGATCTTTTGGCTGACCTCGTCCAAGGTCTCCTTGCTGCTGATGGTACTGAAACTTTTCACCGGGAAGCCACCGGAGCCGGCGAGGCCACCGCTCGAGCTGCTGCGGCTGCGACTGCGACTCGGTGGGCGGGAGGCGAAGAGACCGATGTTGCCGAGGTTGTGGAAGGACTCGTTGCGTGGCAGATTTCCTTGGGTTGAGGAGCCTGCGCCGATACTCGCGTGATCGCCACTGGTAGGAGGCGGGGTGCCGGAGGCGACACCTGTCGAGGGAGTCCGAGCATGACCGCGCGGTGATTTGGGAGACTGGGTTTCTTGGGGATCACGGAACGGGTCGGCGACGATGCGGGCGGAATCGAAGTCAGGGTACATCTCCGGCCCGAATGTATTGATAACGTCAGTAACTTCGCGGGAGAGTGTTTCGCGCTTATGGCGTAATTTGACCAGGGTGTTGGAGGATGTAGGGTTCAGTGAGAGGATGAGTGGGCGGAGAGATTTGACGATGTCCATGCCTGTCTCGCCGATGCGAAGGGCGGCAAAGGTGATGGAGGGGAAGAAGACGACCCCAAAAGCCACGACCATCCAGAGGGGAACCCAGTCAGGCATGTAGCCTTGCACCCGGTTTTTGTACGTCCACCAAGTGAGGAGTATCGTGTAGGTAGCGTAGAGGGTTGGTGCAAAAGCCATTGCTACGAGGAGTTTCCAAGTGGCCATCACGTCTCGCCCTTGAAGCTTGACGGTGGAGGCTGCGAGTGCTTCTCGTGATTTCTTGATCGATATGATCTTAGTAGCGATAAACACGGGTGCGAAAAGAATGAGACCTGGTAGAGTCCCGATAGACATGATAGCTAGCTTTCCCAACCGATAGATCAGGCTGGATATGACTTGTATAATGGAAAATTTGGCGTACTCAACTTGATGGTCTCGAACCCCGAGAAGCCATAGTTGCTTGTTGTATTCGTTGACAGACTTTTTCAGGTTCATGATCCGAGGTTCATCCTTATGCTGTGTGTAACCCTTTACGAGCCTCCGGTTGAGTTCCACAATCATGGGCAGTGGTAATTTCTTACCTGATGGATTATAAAGTCGTCGAGCAGCTTGTATCAACTATCTAATGTTAGCATTGCGTTTGCAGATGAAGGGATCATGCACAGACCATCAAAGTGTCGTAGTCAGGACTGGTCACTGTTACTGCCACTAAAGACTGATAGACCGTCTCCAGCAGTCGACGTGTTGCTTCTCGCCTTTCACCGCTTTTGTACATTTCCACGAGCTCCATAGGAACATCAACAGGAGGACCAAATTCAACTACTGCCCTTGATCTGAACTTGTGAGCGTGGAAGTAGTTCATACCACAGGGAACGATCTTCAGCCCAGAATTGGGATTTGCTGCAAGAGAGCCAAGAGCCATGATTGCAACACCAGCTGAACTTGCATTAGCCAAAGAGTTTGCCAGGATGTAGCAGCCTGTCAAGGGACCTACCCTTCAAAGGAAGAAGCTCCGTCCTATCATGGCTTCCACCTTCAGGGAAGATCCCCACGCACCCCCCAGCCTGTAGCCGCTCGAATACCGCATCGTAGACCTTAGACTGGTCTACCTTGGGCGCAGTCTTGTATTTGGTCCCCTCAAAGTCCGGCGCCTTTTCGGCATCGCCGTTCTCCAGATGGATGTCTCCATTCTCTTTCCTCAAGCCTGTTAGTTGGCCTATTGCTACATCGCCTTTAAATTCTTTTTTCAACCGGATCTCTTCGTTGCCATGGATCTCCAAGATCTCAGTACTCGTCGCAGTGCCATTGACTGACGGCAATACCAGCAACCCGCCAACCTGGCACTCCTTCTCGAATTGGGTACCCACACCACGAACAAGTGTAGCATCGCTGGTCGGGTCCGGTAGATATATCTTTCCTGTGGCCGCCCTCGTACTGTCCAGAGCTCTTCCAACTGATACTGCGCCGGCTGCCTTGGCGATTCCTCCAATGAACTTCCTCCGCATAGACTTCTCCGCGATGAGCCAGGCAATGCGTCTGCCAGCTTCCATTTTGATGACTCGCATCAGAATGAGAGGATCGACAAACTTGGCAAGTCAGCTCAAGCAGCGAGAGACGAAGATCCCAGGAGGCCTGCTCACTTGGTTTGCATGTGGCGCCGCAACGAAGATAACCGGCCCTTTTCTGGGTATTTTCCATGATCCTCTAGGGTGCACTTCTCGGAAGAAGAGGTCCACGAGTACGGACATCGCCCAGAGTATCATATCGTAGACCCAATTGACCATGGGGACGAGCTGTTTCTTCCTTGCCATCCTGGCTTCGGGATCCTAGAAAATAGCTTATCAAGCTTCTTCTCCCTCTCTTCTCTTGCTTAGACCAGCGAACTGATGCTGATGCGACTCCGAGATGAAGTTTGATTTGCTGTTCTCCGAATGGCGGGAGGCGCGGATCTGTTGTAGGATCGGGAGGCGTAGTTCTGAGGCTGAAAACATGTATGTGGTACTCTGGAGGATATCCTAGAGGGGTTCTCAACGTTGCGAGAAGAGACTGGCGATACGATATACGGCTCTGACTGTGGTGATTTGTCCGCCAGCCAAGGCACTATATCCCAGCAATGCCAGAATCAGGCAATTACAGTCTGCGTCTGTATCGTGTACAGTCTCAAGTGGCTGAAATAAATCATTGAATAATTGTATCGCTGGTAAAGATGCACAACTGCCGTAGATACTTCTAGAATATGGGGAATCGGACTTCAGACGAAGATCCCCGTTGGAATTAGGAAAGCGGACGTCACAGTGCATGAAACCTGGATCCACAAGAGCACGCGACAATATGTGGCTGTGCCGGACATAGAGTCTTCATATAGGATCTCAGACTCAGTAATGTTATAGAAGCCATAGATCATATATGTTGTAGTTCACAGGAGTTCCAAATATCGTCATCCTGACATGAATTGTACCTATATACTTTTATAACTACAGAGCCGCAAAGTACAGACACAGCCCCCTAGGCGTTGCCTATCCCTAACCCTCCTCGTCCATTTCTTCCAGCACGATCTTGAAGCTGAACGGTTCAAAGGCAATCCCGTCTCCCATAAAGTGCTTGCTCATGGCCTCCACCCAATGCAAACGCAGGCTGTGCAACATGGCACTCGTCCCCTCCATTACGCAGAGGATAGCAAGCGTCAGGAAGAACCAAACGTAGAAGAAGACGACAACCATGAAAGCTCCGAGGGCTCCCTTGAATCCAAAGGCAATCCCAATAGTCATGTCCCACAAGACGACGGATAGCTGCTGATGCGCAAGTGAAAGAGCCCACAATCGGAGGTAGGAGGCCGTGTGTGAAACGCAGTTCAAGCAAAATTCGATGGTGTGGATGGTCTGATGGATCATGACTTCCGAGAACTCGAACTCCTCGGTCTCTTCGTTGCCAATGTCCTCAGTGATCATGGCATTGGCTTCGTTGTCGGAACCCATGCTGTCACGCCCACCATTCATGACGTGGCCATCTTCATCATCTCCATCGAGCGCACTGAACCTCGAAGTCTCGCCAAGGCCTCGGTAGCCCATCGCGCGGGCCTTATTATGCTCATAGCGGAGGTACAATGGCTTCAGAAGAAGCAGTATAGGGACGCAAGCCACGGCGATGAGTAGTAGTACTACCTGGACTTCTTTCTGTCCTCGATAGAGCTGTTCTTTTGGATCGACGGTGCCTGGCTGCAGAAACATATAGATGAGCATGTTCAGCAATCCGGGAGGCGCACGACCAATGGCGTACCAGTCTATGGACCACTTGTAGATGATGGTGAAGACTAGGTAGCCGAAGATGGACTGGAAGAAGACCATGCCTGGTACAAAGTTGCCCCAGATGTCTATTGGGGACTTAAAGTGGCGCGCATTGATCCAAGAAAGGCATAAAGAATAAGTCATCTGATGCAGTCAGTATAACTCTGAGACTTCTGGGTCGATGCGCATACATGTGTCCAACCCATCAATATACTCAGCTTCATCTTGTAGCTGTTCGAGAACAGTAGGTCATTATCGGTCCCATGCCAACTCCAGTCCAGTCCGAACGGGTATCTGTAGTTATCCTTCAATTTGGCTTCTACTGTCTGCCCCACTGTGAAATCCTGCGGCCATTCCCATTGACTGGGGAATAGCGTCAGAGCTTTGGAAAAAGCGTCATTATATATGAGACCTGTGTAGATGGAGAAGAGACCCATCATCATCATGATGTAGCGTCCGTAGAAGGCCATCGCGACGAGCTCATTCAATTTCGATTTCGACATTGGCTTTTCGAAGTAGATCATGGCGAGCGCAGCGCAGAACATAATTATCCCATGGCCAAAATCGCCGAACATGACAGCGAACAGGAAGGGGAACGTGATGATAGTAGGCAATCCTGGATTGACCTCGGTGTACTTGGCAGTCCCGTAGGCGTCGATGATGGTTTGAAAGGCCTCCGTGAACTTGTTCTTGACGTTGTATGTAGGCGGCGTTTTCGAAGTCTTGATCTGGTTCACGATTGTAGGTATTGAGAGGCCAGCTCGATCGTTGACATCTTGTAGGGTCGACCTGATCAGCGATAAGGAGTTCGTAGGCACCCAAGCCTCGGCTATGAGAGTCTTCCTTGCTTGGTCGTAAGAGCACCGATTTAGCGTCTGGTATACAGCCTTCTCTTTCTTGATAACGACTTGCCACGCGGAAAGGCTCCTTGCAATCTGAGTAAGCTCAGCATCGAGGGTGTTCTTAGTGTTTCGCAAAACGCTCGCCAGATCACTCAGTCGAGTATTGACTTCGTGGATTTGCTCCCGTCGCAGTTCGCTGTTCTCATCCACACTGTACAGATCAGCGCCCAGCGACTCCGAAATCTTACGTATCTTGGCAATGACTTCCTTGCCGTGGGCGAAGATGACGAAGACATTCTTGTGAATCTCCTCACCATTGACAGGGTCAACGATCGGTTTCGGTATCTCGGACTGGTTCATATAGAGATTTCCTCGAAGGGTTCTCCAAAGAATCCGTTCGAAAGCCGCTATACGACCGCGTGGGATTACTCCAGCGACAAAGCCAATATTCATGACCGAAAGCGAATGCTGTCCAGAGGCGTCTCCATTGTGACCTCTTCCTTGCTGCTCGACGTCCTCAAGTAGTGGAGCCTCATCATTGTCTGTGGATTGCCGGATCTCGTCGACGTTCCCGTGAGCCTTGAATGCCTATCAGCTTGAGCGAAAGCTTAGAAGACGCCATCTTTGATCGACCTACCCTATCGAAAAAGCCTCCAGCTTCCGTCAGGACCCATCGCCATTCGGTGAGCTCTACTTCCCGTTTCTTCAGCGTTTCGAAGCTGTCGTTCAGAGATGCCACTCGCTGCTCCAGACTTTCGCTTCTGTCCGCCAGCTCGTCGATCTCCGAAGCCGAGGGTGCTGCTAGTATATCTGTGAATTCGTGTCGTGGTCTTATAGGTATTGACTCTTTCTCAATTTGAGTCTGAAAATAGCCTTATCTTATGTTAGTAGATGAACACACTGGGGGCGCTCTGTGGTCCTTACGAAGCTGCCTCTCGACATTGTCAAGTCTCCGTATCTCCTGCGTAAAGGTTCTTTGGAAAGCAGTGGTTTCGGAATTGAGCTGTGAGAGGAGAATTATCAGCCAACATGTTTCCAGTGGTATGCTATCGAAGGCGCTGTGCTTGTCGTGGAACTGCGGCTAGTGACTCGGACTATATTGAAAGGGCAGTACATACATCTCGGAACTGGACCTCGCCCACTTCGCCCAAAGCGCTCACAACATCTCGACCAATTTCATTCGAAATGTAGAGCTGGGTTAGAGACATGTCCGCCGAACGAAAGAGGGTATTCTTGGGGACCGCCATGGCGGAGGCGAAAGTCCAGATCTAGCCACGCAAGGCCTGGGAGATACTGCTCGGCCTTATCAGCTATGTATGTCGAGCCACTAGCGTCAGGCGATAATGGCGGAGTAGCTTACGACTCGTTATGACTGCGTGATGGAGAGGGCGATGGTTGATGCCTCCATTGTCGACATTGAGATGCATGGAGATGGCGTCTTTCCTGGGACGGTTAGCCTGCCAAGTCACCGTGGCGATCTCTCCTGTCACGTGCTTGTGTCCGCCAGAAATTCAAGATCTCATCATATCTTGTGGACAGACGACTAATCCAGGTAGATACATATGTAAGCCCGTGCAAAGAGGTTCCAAGTGTACTCCATCCATTGTGGCTGGCTGTCGCACACATGTCCAGTGGCACAGATAGATGTTATACATTATTCTTGAGTCTCATGCTTTCACTACCCCTTCTCCAACCATCTAAACCGGCCTCCGGAAGGTTGTCCTGACAGGAGATTGTCATTGATGCATACAATACGCAAGATATTTCCACCCTATTTTTCTTTACTTTCTCAAGCACAACAACTATTATATGATGTTAGAGATTTTATGCGAGCATCTGCCGGTATGACCACAGCGCCTAACCTGCAGGCAAACTTCAACTGGAGTCACACCTCAATGTCTAGATTCGCAACTTACTCGTCTGCGCAAGGTCAAGAGATAGAATTCAGAAATGTCATAGGGTCACAGGACCTACTTGAAAAAGCGACTGCAGCTTGACCTTCAATGTGGCGTTCCCTGCTGGGAATATAGTCCAAAATGTCTCCGTGAGGAATACTGAAAACCGGCGAGGACTCAGCTTGATCCATTGGGTCAAAGAGGGCGGGCAATGGACACAGTGATCAAGTACAGCGACTACAACAAGATCATCGGAAATGCAACAGTGATTCAGAACGCCTTATATGGGATATCACGCCCGTCGTTGGATATTTTGCACGTCAGCTACTCCTATTGTGAAGTTCTTGCTCTAAACTCTCCTTTGGACCAATTTGTCCTTCTGCTGGAAGGCGTACTCACGTGGCACTCAGCCTTTGGAGCCTCTGGATCAAATCCCGAAATGAGTAAAGTCTTCAAGACCACGAGTGCCTTCACCTGTCGCCTCCTTTCGTCTACAATGGTACCACCGTACAACAGGACACAATTTCGACCTTCTCATACTATCCCTTCCTTGCAACAAACCACAAGCGGAAGACCTGCCCAGCGGATCAACACCAACCTATTAGCGACTCCCCCCATCAATCTCGCAACCCAACGCGGCTAACAAAATCCCAGATCGCATGATCGTGGGGGTCCCCATTCCACATAAACATCCCGACCCCCTCCACCCTTCCACAATCACCACCATCGTGCATCTCCACTCCCCCCTCAAAAACCCCAACAATGCACCCTCACCACCTCCCGCCAATCCTCACACTCCTCCTCCTCGCCACAACAATCACAGCCCTCAACCTCACCCTCCCCCACAACCTCACAGCCCTCATCCCCCCCCCAAACCTAACCGGCCACTCCATCCGCAACTGCGTCCCCAACCCCAGCTGGAACCCCCCCTCCCTCCTCA
>JAABUP010001974.1_pt1 | contig 41520 bp, 57 predicted proteins | sample 5559201 | NCBI WGS metagenome assembly JAABUP01 (sample SAMN10711887, study PRJNA513373) | rock metagenome | isolation source: Antarctica rocks | place: Antarctica
TCGTTCGATTACGACGGTCGGTCGAGCAATCAATCGATTGTAGGCGTAGCGTGCGACGTGTGAACGTGTACGCTTACTTGGCTAAACAAGGTCTCATAATCTGTTGAATAACCAGGTTCATATGCAATAGTAAAAACGCATGACTACTAAGATGTATTCATATAAACGCGAACGCGCGAAACGCCTGTACTGAACCAGCCATCTTTAACATCTTTGTCGCTTCGACCGAATGTGGACGAGGGAGGTATTGGGCGATGATACTTGATCGTCTGGTTGGAGTCTCGTCAGAGATCTCTTGGACTGGTCTAAATCGTCCTGATCGGTAAGTTTGATGTCCCCCCTTTGGTCGGGGCGGAAATCGCTGAGATCGAAGGATAACAGTCGAGAGATCATCAACCTTTACGAAAAACTTCATGCCTCGTCGGTGAAGCATCATGACCTTGAACTTCGACATGTCGGTCGAGACCCTTCCGACGGCCGTCTCAAATTGATCGATTTCGACTCGGCCATGGCCGTAGAGGATTATAAGGATATGGGCTATGAGCGGATGACGTTGAGAAGTTTATTAGGGGTCAGTCCGGAGTGGTGGGATGATGCCGTCAAGAGGGCAAGGTCATCCAAGCGGGAGGAGAGGATTCAAACAAGGATCGAGTGAACGGAGGGTGAATGGAAGAAACCGGCATCTCGACTCCTGTTTTCGTTGGGAGCTGCGGAATTTCAGTTTGTGGTGGGTACGACCCGGTAAGTTCAATCAAGGGCACGGCGAACTGCGGCTCAGAGCTCTCACCACCCGATCCTATCGCTCCTTTGCATGATTGACCTCTTCCTGGACCATCTCGCGTTCTGAATCGGCATCGAGTACACAAGACTAAGTCCATATCTGCTCCCCTTGCAAGGAGGATTGACTGGACCGACCTAATAGCCAACGCCGGTCGCAACTTCACGACGTCACTTTTACAACCTTACCCCTGTTGAATCAAGATGAGATTGAAGAGGAAAGACTGGCTTCGAACGACAGTGGAGGCCTGTGAGACCCTGTTGATGATGAGAGCCGGAGTGAGTCAAACAGGCTGAGGATCGGTGAGTCGCTCGTTCCCTTTACCACTGAGAGTTGGACGTGAGCCGGAGATCCACTTTGTCGCCAAGAGCTTGGTGCTGAATGTGGCGATCAGACAATGACAAGAGAGGACAGGGTGGTGAAGCTCAGCCATCGTCTTCCACCTTGGGAAGGTGTTGTGGCGGCGTCGATGTGTCTGAGTGTGAGTGAGAATCCTGCTACGATCTTGTATCTTGTTCCGCCTGACAGCTTGTCAGCAAAGGCTGGCCATCGTAAATGGCGAAGATCGAAGCCAATAGTATGAACACGGAGGCGGCGTTGACGCGAGGTCATGCTAGGCGGCTTTTCGTTTCGTCGCTCACGGGCATGGTTTGTTTCCTTCCGCTCAAGCTTCGTGCTTTGCTGATCTCCCGTTTGCGCAGAACATGAAGTGAGGATGACCTTTCTGTTGAACAATGTCTCGCTCACGCATGTCAGTCCGGGCACTGGTCAATGGGTCCATAGGTATCTCGTTCACTGTGGTGCCAAGGGTATTGAGCTGAAATATGCGCAAGGTATCGTATTTGATTTCTTGAGGATTCTTGACTTTGAGAAAGGATATTCGACCGGCTGGTGTAGCCGCCATGTACTCAGTCGATCCTCATGACGCTCCGTTCATTTTGCCGCAAGAAAAAGCTTGCCGGAACACTCATCTGAGAGGACGAGGCGGATCAAAAGGACCATGTTTTCGATGATTTGGTTGCTCTCTCGAAAACAGCGTGATGATCAGAGCCTCATCCAGCACGGTGCTCATCTCGATCAAACGCAAGTAAAGGCTACTGGAGTGTTTGCATGATCAAGTGTAGCTCGAGTCCTTGACTGATGGACCATGATGACTGCCTTCAACGTCGTATCAGTAAGAGAGGTAGAAGGAAATGCAAGGAGAAGGCAAAACCCTCATTCGAATCCTGATTCACATTGTGGATCGACCTCGAAGCTTTACACCGCGGCGCGGGTTGTTTAAGTTTGGAAGGCTCGAATAAGCTCGCGCGCGACGCGTTCGTTCATAGTGTCAAAGTTTTCACTTCGCTCGTGCTTTTTATGCAATCATCATAAAACTTCAACAGTTTAGACCATACCCTCGCGATCACAACCCACGAGGGAAGAGATCACGGGGTTGAGAGAAGAGCGTGGTTGTGGGAGAGTGAAGGGTCGAGGCGTGATAGAAAGCTCCGAGAAGTAGGATTTGGGAAATCGAGATAGCTGACGGCCGTGAAGGGGAGAGAGACGACGGGGATGTTCTGACCACGATCATCGACTTTCGGGTAACTTTGATCGGATGATACGGGGAAGGAGCGAGGGAGGCATATCGTATGTTGAAGGAGGGGAGTATATCGCAAGTTGAGGGAGAGGGCTATACCGCACGTCGGAGGAGAGAGGCATATCGTATGTTGGAGGAGAGAGGTATACCGTATGGGGAGGAGAGGATACCGTATGGGGATGGAAGAGGGTAGATCGTATCTTCAATGAAAGAGGTTTCACCGTCCATCAAGGCTCATTTCGCGGATGATCTAACCCAATATTTCGAACGAGATCCTACACCCGTCAAAGTGATCTCAGACCACAGTTGAGTGGTCGAGCTCGGGTCGTGCACGGGACTACCGACGCGAAGGGTAGCAGTCCCAGAAGCCGCTGCACCAAGCAGCATGGACAGCTGAGTGAGGTGCAGTCGAGCAAGTAGCGATCGGGCTGGATGGGTCGCTTCGGAATCAAGCAGTCCTTTTCCAACTGGAGCGAGGTTGGTCAACGTCAATCCTGCGCCGACTGGAGATTTGAATCACCTGCGCTTTGTCAGAAATTGTCGTTCAATGACCCGACCTCCTCCGCATCTCGACCGATACATTCCCGATGTCGAGCATCGCGGATGCAAGTGGGGTAAGGCGGCGCTTGTGAGAACAGCTTAGGGTCCTGTGCTCATCAGCCAAAGATCGCCTTCTGCGCTTGTCGTGTGGAGACAAAGCAGGGACTACGCAGGCTCCAACTTTCGCCGCAAGAGTCACCGAAAGCAAGGCGGCGGAGACAGAGCGCGATGTTCTCCATCATTCCTTGGCGGAAACGATCGGTGTCGACCGGTCGAGAGAGTGCGGTGTCTTTGGTCCGAATGGGAGCTGCTGCTAAGCACCCTTCGGTCTTCATCGGCACTCTCCATTCTGGGTCGTCCGCGGATGAACTCCGTTGATGATTTGACGCTTGCGGCGCATCGGTGGTGAGCTAGCCTGGTTCGGTCCCTGCCGAAACATCCGGGCCTTGTGATACGATATCATCTTGGAGTTATCTGACGTCGCTGCTTCACCCCTACAAGGGTTTGGGTTTGACAAAGGCTGTTCAATATACCGCCATATTCGAACACTGAGCTCGACTGATGCTTGAGCGGAATTTTCCGTTGCCTGGGGCGAAGCTCTCCAAGAGCAATCATGGAACCGCTGTGATCGTAGCCAACCCGTCCTCCGCCTCTCGCTCATACTTCTCGGATAAGCGCTGAAGGTCGATAATCGGAGGAGCACGAGAGAGCGACTTACGCAATCTTCACTTTGTTCTTTCAGGGCATTCTGGTATCCAGCTGTTCATAGTCGCCGGCCGAGAATTGCGTCGGCAGAAAAGGAGCGATCTTGACCACGCTTTCGCATGATTCGGACTTCAAGCCCTGCTCCCACAAGTGTGGACACTCAGCGTGGGCGAGATGGTAAGTACCATGGAGCCGAGAGCCAAGCGTATCCGTACTCTCATCTCTTCTTCATGTTCATTCCTACCGAATAACCTCTAATCCGAGCTTTGACAGCTTGGCTGTAATGCCATGCTACCAGACGCGGATCTGGTGGATCATAGAAGCTCCCAAAGCGATTGGGTTTAATCGCCTTGCCGTGTAGTCGAAAATGCTCCGGTTCGGTAGGTATGAAGAAATGCACGTAGTAGGTGTCATCCTTGCGAGTGGATTAGCCGTATGTTTTCTTCCTTTTCAAAAAGTCAAATCACCTTGCGGTAGAGCGACCAGTCAAGGGTATCAAAGGCTTTATGAAGGCCAGTCTCGAGAAGCAGTCCAGCCGACGCGTCAAACATATTTGGACGCCTCTTGATATTGTAGATCTTCTGGTATAGCTGTGTGGCAGTCACAGATCAGAAAATTTCGATCGTTCGTACCGCATGTCAATAGCGAGCGCTCACATCCGGACGACTCTGAGGGACAATGTGAGCGGCAACACAACTCCTTACATGTTTTCCGGAGATCACGCAAACAGAATCGCGTCCAACCAGTTCGAGCTTGAATGCCAACTGAATACAGAATAAGCTCAAAACGGATAGCGAGCCACACAAGCAGCCAGCTCACACACCTGCTCCGGACGACCCGTCGCCTGACTGGAGGCAGATACCGTGCTCTCCCCCGGCAGTAGTGATGGGGATTTGAAGCGAGAGGAGTATTCGGGTCCTCGAGAAAAAGTGGGTTCGCATGTCAGACCTACACCACTCTCAGTCAGCTGAGGGTTAATCATGCTTGCCAAACCATCGTTGAACGAAATCGTCCGGTAACAATTGACATACCGAGCTGCTTGAAACGGAATATGCCAGCGCAGGGAGGCTCGCCAAGGTCGACTGGCAGCTCCCTGTCCTCCTCCCCATCCTCATTTACAACGAAGAAACCGCCTGGATGGTTTGCGATCGGGTCGATGAGTTGATGCACCACGTCGAGAATGTATTGCCAGCTGTTGTCTCCACAAGAAGCAAGGAAAGAGAGCGGGAAGTCGGCTATCTCTGAATCAAGGAAGGAGATGACTTGAACAGTGTCAGTGCGCCTCCAGCGAGCAGTGGCAAGCTCATAAGTGACTTCGTCACCCATGGGCCATACGAGACGATGAATGGAAAGAGTGTAGAGGAGACCATGTAAAGACAAGCACTGATCGAAAGGATCCGGCGTTATTGCCGCCCTCGATCGGCGACAACATTGTGGCATCATTCAGCTTAGAGCCGGTACACTGAGGCAACTCAGTTTGTCTGTTACTGCCTATTCCCGTTCGAAATGGAGTCCGCCTGAGATGGTGCGCTGTCCCGGGAAGAGCAGTCACCGTGGTCAACCTGATCCATGGAACCGACTGCATCATACAGAGTGAGGAGATAGCTCTTGCTGAAGAGGTGACATGTTGGCAAGGAGAGGTGTACTGTACGGGCGCCATGCTGGGGAAGTCGATGAATCTCATTCTCTACTAGTCACGTATCGACCGGTCACTTCCCTGATCCATCTTTTCCCCTACGGCACTCGGAGGCGGACGACATCAATCATGAGGGTATCCGAGCCGAGCGGGGTTGTCGTGGAAACTGTCTCTGCAAATCAAGGGAGGTAGACGACGATGCAGGAGAAGGATGCGATTGCTTGTGCTTCTTCCATCGTCGTCGCACAGACTCAGTACCTTGAGACCTACAAAGCTTTGGCGTATGACTTTTGAAAGAATCACATCGAAACTCGGGTTTCACACCCACCAGGACGTTCACTTGTCCCACGCCGACCGACTAGCCAATGGATTAGTCTAGTTTAAAAATGGGCCTTTCCCTGGGCGGTGGCAAGGTATGAAGTCGTCAAAAGAGTGAAGTAAAATGCCCTGGCAACGTCCGGCTGGAGCCAATTGCGCCCGGAACCTGGAGGCGAAACGACTTCAGGATAATTGGTTCTCGACTTTCTGGCGTTTCCAGCGACCTGGAAATGTGAGGAATTTGGCATCGGCATCACCTCTTTCTCCTAGGCCGATGGTGCACAACTTGATGCTGGATCGAGCTGAATCCTGTTCGATTCAGAGCGTTGCATGCGGTATGTATAACCATGCTGAACAAGTGAGAATCCATGGCATCACTCACCATAACGCTCCAAGTACTCCGCACCGCTGCCCCGAGGCCCATTCAGCCCCGATCCCACGCGGACTGATAAATGCATTATCGTACCAAGCACCACCTCAAAGACCCCCTTCCTTTAGCAGCACAAAGACTCCTCGTCCAGTGGTTGTCCGCCCTCTCCTCGGCGCTCTCGCCAGAACCCGACATCGAGCTTGACTCCATCCTCCAACGCTCCAATCGCTCCACCCTCTCCCGCTTAGACAAATTATCCAACAGTAGCTGGGTCATTTGGCTCCCTTGACCCCCTCCACCGCCAGCTCCCATAGGCCCGCGGTTTCTCCTCACACTTCCAGGTCTACTTTGGTCGAGCGCAAGCCCGTTATTGCCAGGCGTTCTCGCTCTCTTTTCTCTCCCACCGTGACTGTTCTCCCCGTTCCCCTTCGAGGGGGCGACTGGCCTCTCTTGGCGGTTGCGAAGACACCATAGCCAATGTCCGATCATGTCGAGCCTTTCCTCCGCTTCAAGGCAGATGTGCCGGAAGATGGCAAGGAATTCAAGATGGGAACTGGGCCAAAGCATCGAGCCGGACCAGATGTCAGTGACAGTCTAAGAAGGCCATCTCTAAGGTCAATCACGTAAGAAACCTGGCAGCGGGAAACGCTCACGCACGAATTTGCCCCCCTCGATGCGCATCATCCTCAGCTTCCAATCACTCCCGGAGGTCTGCAACCCATACATTCGCAGCATCGTCGCGGAGGGCGATCGAGAAGCCTCGGGGTCAGTATCTCGAGCGAGCGTACTTAATCGCAGTAGAATGGAGAGGCCAATGAGCATGGCTGTGTAATTCTGAAGCCGAGCTTTGCCGGGTACGCCGCCCTCGGATTTGGCTTCGACATAGACAAAATGGAACCAAGTAACGGCGGTCAAGACTGTCAACAGTTGTAAGATGCCGCGCCAAAGGTCGGGATATGGAGCACGGTGAAGGAGGGTTAGTGTCAAGGATAGTGTGCGTAGTGAGGAATGCGGCGGCCATGTGGGAGAAAACAGCGGGTGAGGAGGGATGATCGTCGAAATAGGTCAAAGTCAGCTCAGAATCGATCATGTAGACGTGATAAAGGGGTTGACGGACCACCCGACAGAGCGACCAAGACCTCCTTGTTTCGTACGTATGTCACAGAGTCAGAGGTAATCGCTTCCGCGTTGCGATCTCTGCGGACGATAAGGGAATGCCGGAGGATCCCGACTGCAAGGTCGGGCTTGACAGCGACGAGCTTTTCCAACTTTAGAGTGGCAAGGGTCGATCTGGACGTCTGAAGAGCCGATCTGTGAACATTTGGAGCGTGAGCGTGGATCGATTGCGTTTTGTGTGAGTTTGATGTCGCGGGGAGCGAGGCTCGAAAAGGCGGTGGAGGACAGACTTACGTTACGCAGTGCACCTTGTTCGTGTGAAGGCAGACCGAATTGAGCAAGTTCTCCATTGGGGTGTACCAATCGCTTTCGTCCGGAGTGCGTACGTTCAGTTCGTTGAAGATATGAATGCTTTGGTGCGCGGCGGCGATGATACGGCCGGAAGAGACGTTGGAGAAGGCGCCGTATGTCTCCGGATCCTGGTAATAGGCGGAAGAGGAGTCGACGGCGTCAAATGGCTACAATAGACATCAGCTGATTCCAGTCATACGAGAGCGAGGCTGGGTAAGTCCAATTGAGCAAGGCCATAGTTTGACATGAGATGAGGCGTACGGTGAGCAAGACACCCTCCCAGCGTGAGAGTCGTTCTTTGTCCCGGAGCACCTCATCCGCTGCTGCCCGAACCTCCGAGGATAATCGTATAGGGACCAATATTTCCAACCCGCACTGATGGAGGTCATTGAGATAATTGTCACGTGAAGCCGACGTTGCGAGGGCGGAGCGTGCGCTGTGATTAGAGATCGATGCAGGAGGATCGAGAGCGGATTGGTCTTCCGTCATCGCGGTCGTTGCCGTCGTCCGGGCAGCACGAACGCCCTCGCCTGTGTCAAGGTTAATCTCATTATCGGCAGAGGGGGTTTGATTGATGAGGAGCTGATGGGTGACGGTGCGTCGAGGCATCCCGCTTCAAAGGGCTGAGGGAGGAGTGCAGTGAAAAGGAAGGGAAAGAGGGGGAGAGCATCCGATTCAGGGTATCCTGATAAGCTTGCTTTGACAGAGGGTGACGTGGTTGTTATTCTGGGCTAAGTTGTGACGTGGCAACTCTTCCCTTTTTGCGCGAAAGCCACATCTCAAGCCTTCAGCCACACCGCCTCTTTTGCTGCTTTGCTGACAGCAACTTACTCTGATTCGGACGTCCAAATCATTACCGTGGCCTGCCGCTTTGAGCTCCAAGCGATAATCGATCCGTGCCATTCAAAGACCCAGTGGTGGATTGTCTCGTCAACTTACAGCCGCCGTGGTCCGAGTCACCCCGGCCTTCTAATGGGTGCGGTTTGGTACCTCCATACGTGAGTCCCACTGTCTTGGTGTTGAGTAGGTATGAAACCGTCCGCATGGCAATCTGCCATTGGTATTCTGGGTCATTGAGGTACCGAGCCAAGTATGAAGCCGTGAAGCTGACACCTGGTCTTGAGCGGGTGGCCATCCACTGCAGGCAACCCATCACCTCCTGATACATTGTGGAGCGACGCGGCCGGCGCCTCGATCTTGTCCTTCACATCTCAATGCTGGTCAGAGACCAATTGGTCTGGTCCATAACAACGCACGGGAGACCTCACAGCCTAAGCACTACCACCTGCAGAAATCATATTATCAAAAAATGAAGGAAGTAGGCAGATGGCGAGGCTCTCATGGGAGGAAGGTATCGCCTATCTGAAGGAGAAGAAGATGAGGGAGGGCGGCAAGGTCAACGATCAATCACATTGACGTCTATGACGACGTCTTGTTCCCGTTCGGCTTGGTCGTACATCTCTCTGATGAATTCTATCATCCCTTTCATTGACAATACCAACTCCGTAGGTGTTCCTTGTTGACACCGTCTCAACGTCAACTTCGACGTCAACGTCCACGCATCATATCATAGCAGACCTCAGCGCCAAGCTAGTGGAGTCATTATCCTTCAGTCTGGCAACTGGGGAGGAAAGGATCAAGTCTAGCGTACTGGGCAGGAAGGAGTCAGGTAACGTACTGGAGGAAAGAATCAAATTCAGCGTACTGTCCTAGGAGAATCAATCTATCGCTATCGCTAGCGAAGCGTACCTACCATACCGAACGGAAGATCGACCTATCCACAACTATCAAACGATTCGACGATCCGGGAAAGGTGATATCAAGCTCAACATCATTCAATAATGGTGTGCTTCTCTATATCCACTTTGTATCTCACATCTCGCTCACATTTGGTACACCTCTCCTTCCGCCAGCTCCACCTTCCTCGAGACGTAGAGGAGAAAAGGAGGGATGAGGGGATTGGATGGGAAGGATGGGAATGATAGAGGGGATCGGAGTTGGTGTCGGTGTTTGTGTCGGTGATGGTGATGGTGATTGGGATCGTACAACGCCGGGGATGGCATTGCGTTCAGGGCAACGATTGAGAAAGTTTGATGGATCTCGGATGTCTGGATAGGGTTGAGGAATCTTTTGTGATGACGAGGGAATCAGCTGGGAATCAAAAGATCGAGGGATCCACTCACACGAGAGGAAGAAGCTGAACGGATCTTGGGGGGTGTTCTTTGAGTTTTGAAAGTTACCTCACTTGACTTTCAAGTGTCGGATCATCACCTTGTAACATCCGTCTGGTCGATAGGGATTACACCACAGTGGAGCTAGTCCCGAAGCATGGGGTGGTGGGTCGATTCATGAGGGATATTGCATGGAATACCAGGTCGAGATTAGATTATGCGGGCGCCACAGCGAAGGTAGTAGTAGTCATCTAGCCGGGACTTGAGCTGTGGGGAACGAGGATTGAGACTCTCGAGCTTGGAGGAACATGGTATACTGGCGGGAACACCTTGATGTCAGGGTGAAACGATCACCCTACCGCTTCAAAAAGTACTCAACTCTCTTCAAAGTCTTCAACCGTCATCTTTGAAGATCTTTACCGTTCCAGGAAGTGTTCTAGCATTGACAAATCACCACCGCTTGACTCCTCACCCGAGCCATTTCGAGAGTCGCGTCTTCCAACCAACAACCGTCTTTCTCCTTCCCAAAAGCCATCTTGTAAGTCTCAAATTCCCACTCACCACCGTCTTCCCTTCCACCAGGGCCCTCTCCATAATCTCGACGTCCGACCCACCACCGCCCTTTTCAACATTCGACTATCTCGAAGCTCTTCACCTTAGTTTCGCTCGCTCGCTCCTCCTTCATCCTCCTCCATCGTTCAACCATCTTGAAGCTTCCGACCTCCATAACGACCGCCGCCTCGTCCTCCATCGATATCGAGATCTCTGACCTCTATAACGATCACCACTTCCTCCTCGTCGAGTGATTCCATACCGGTGTTCCGCCTGTCGAGCTGATCTCGGGTCCGACAGCCTTCTCAAGCAAGGGTTAGAGGTCGAGGTGGTGCAGAGGGATGATGTAGAGCTGAGCGAGTATTCCGGAAGGGGCCAGAGACACCCGTTCCACGAGGAGGGGGATCAGCTATATTGATAAAAGCATTGATGAGGATACATCAGCGCGGAACATTCACTCACGTCGTTGGACTTGGAGAACACCCTCCATCTTGTCACTCCACTCATAAACAACCACATCGGGATCTCTCCCAGCCCCACCCACCCCCCCCTCCTCGATGATTACCCGCTTTCTCCCCGTCGTCACCATCCTTTTACATGACCAGGTTTTTGGACTCCTGCCTCGTCCTTTCCCCCACCCCACCTCCACGAGTATCGGAAGGCTCTGACAGACTGGCTAGAAGTTAACTTCCAGATCGACTTTCTTGCGCTCGAAAGAGGTGATCGTGGGTACCTTGTTACTGTAAATCGGTAGGTGAGGGACGTTCGAGGAAGCAAAAGCTGAACGTAAGATCGGTGCGGAGATCAAAGCACAAATAAGTTTCATCGCCATCGATCGACAATTTCGCGATAAATGATGTGTCTCTTGCCGCGTCAGCAAGTGATGAAGATAAGATACTTGCCACGAGAACTCACGGGTGGGGGTAGATTGGCAGATCGCCTTTGGATTTCCGGATGAAGATCTTGAAACGACGTCGATCCGGCGAGAGGCTCATCATTCGAGTTCATCTGAGCGTCTCGATTTCGGCTTTGAAAGAAGACCGAGGCGGGCCGAAGCGAGGTCGAGGTTGATCATGAGATCCTGCCATTCCTGTGCACGCTCCGACGCGCTTGCCATCCTTGCAGAGTCAAAGTCAATCAAGCGCAAGGGTGAACTGGCTGCCGAGTAGTCTGGGGAAGACTTTGAACTTGCGTCAAGGTCGATGGGGTGGACAGGGTAGATATGGCGGACGTGGCGGACTTGCAAGTCACCGTGAACGATGCCGGCGTCGTGGAGAGAGCGGTAGAGCGCCTCGATGGCCGGTCTACGTATCGCAAGCACAATCGTCAGGGAGAGTTAAAATGAGGGAAGGTGACAAAGACGAAAAGCAACGAAGGGACTGACCTCCATCTGGGGTCGAGCTCTGACCAGGCGGCTGCGACGGCGGGACCGAGCTCGTCCAGCAACATCGCCCATACCTCCTCCCCACGCTCCGTTTCCGCCCTCCACACGCCATGGAAGCCACAGGTTGTGTGCCCCACCAGGCCCGCATCGCGGAGCGCGCCCATGTACAGGTCGACTTCGCGCCGGATCGCTTGTACGGCCTCTGCTGCGCTCAGCGTCTGCTCGAGCTCGGTCTCGGACGGGTGTACGTGCACAGGCTTTTGGCTGGGCGAGACGACGGCAAACTTGACGACGACAGGGAGAGCTACTGTTGGCGGGGTCGAGCTCGGAGGGGTTCGGGTCGCTGCGGGCGGCGGCGGCGACAGGGCCTCAGCCTGCTTGGAGGAGATCCAATCGAAGGAGCCGACGAGCGTGCGCGAGTCGGAAGACGTTGTCGAGTTCTGAGTGAGCGAGGACGAAAGCCGTTTGCGCGCTCCTGCCGCACCCACGTCGAGCGAAGCCTCGAATGATGAGCCAGGGGGAGCGGGAAGAGCGATGGTGGATTTGCTGCCGGACGTGTCGTAACGTGTGCCGACCAATGTAATCGATCTAGAAGGTGCATCTGTCCCGTTTGAAAAGGACACTCGGCCCAGAGACGAGCGAGCCTTACGTGGAGCCGAAAGGAAAGAGTCGAGCGAGGCCGGATGATGTAATTTGGCGCAGCTCATGGCACCGTCATCAGTCACGCCATCTTTTGTCTCAAGCTTGCCACCGGGAGCCAGTGCGGTGTCATTAGATGGTCGCCCGGACTCGCACTCCCTCGTGCGCTTGCCAGACGGAGACACCGCATCGCCTGGACGATCGGATACGCTTGACCTTTTGCCATCCGCGTCTCGGCTATGTGCGATCGGGCCGAGAGGGTTTCGGAGGTTGCCATTCACAGGAAGATGAGGTATGTACAGGACGCCCTTGAAAGCCTCCCAGAGGTGACCTCGGTCGACGGGTACCAAGAGATCGACGTGTACAGTACTCCTGCCCGATGGACAGGCGAGCACACGTGCATCCTTGCTCGCAGCGCCCGAGCCAAAGGTGAACGTGAGCGATGTCGTCGCGTCCAGTCCAGCGTAGAGCGTCTCCGGCTCGAACTCAAAGTCCCGCAAGGCCAAGATCGCGTCAAGTCGGTGGAGGTAGATGGAATCAGCCTAAGCAGGTGTCCCGGTCAGCACCCGCCTAAAGTATGCTAAGCGCCCTCTCCAAATGGCTCACCGGTCCGCATCGTCCCGTCATCTGGTCCTCGCTGGGAGATCCATCCTGCCCGATCGCCTCGTCGATTATCTCTCCCGATACCTGACACTCCTGATCAAGACTCGGACCCGCCTGAGTGTCCGCCGACCCCGCCTGACCCGACTGCCTCTCGCCCACTCCACGTCGCGCCTGATCCCGATTCGATACACTAGTAGAGGAACCCTGGAGGGCGTTCCAGAACCCGGACTCGTCTAGCCCCTCATCGTCATCCTCGTCCTCGGTCGACGGCCTCTTTTGACCCAAGGTGGGCGGCGCGGGCACCTGTTGGACCGAGGTGATTTTGACCCCGCTGAGCCAAACGAGAACCATCGCGATGGTGACAATATCGCCCTCGGCCGACATCTGACCTGCCGGCGGGATCCGTGATGACAGCTTGACTCTGCTGACGTCCGTGTACTCGCTCATGATGGCCGATTGGGTGTTGTAGAGGACAATAGAGCCGCACCTGTTGGATTGCATCTGCCCATAGAGCTGTAATGTACGTCCAAGTCAGCAAACCCGCTTGGCGCGTAATCTGGGGCAGTCAGGAGAGGCAGGAGAGCGTGAAATGATCCTCTTCGGTCACATCCTGAGACGTCCCCTCGTGGCTTACCACACAGACATACGCGAGGCCAACGCGAAGAGCGGACCAAGGACACGGGGTACGGGGGGGCGGGGCGGGGTTCGGTTTGGAAACGCTCGAAACGCTCGACGGATGAGAAGAAGGGAGACTCGCCTGCATACACGCCTTGACGACCTTCTCCCTCACTCTCCTACAGTACTGCCCGTCAGGGGCTGAGCCCACCACAAAGTCAGCTTCACCGTGCTCCACCCCGCGCCAGTGCTGCTGCACGATCTGGACAATGACGTTCTGATCGACGTTGAGGTCGAAGCCGAGCGGCAAGTCGGGTCGGCGCTCCAGTGCAAATCCGTTGACGGACGAGCTGCCGGACTCGAGACCGCGATTAAGAATGATGCGGGAAGTACCGGTGGCGAGCTTGTGGAGGACGATCATGACCACCTCGGGACAAGCGAGCAGGCGCTTGAGCTCGAGCAGGGCGATAGGTCTGAGTCTCCGGTGGATCGAATCGGCGGCGACGAGTGGCAGCGTCTCACTACTGGGACCGCTAATGCTCGAGTCCGAAGGGGTGAGGGGAAAGGGCGACTCGACCGGCTGACTCTGGAGCGGGGCGGTCGTCCGTCGTTGTCGAGGTTGTCGAGTGAGAACGTGTCTCGAGCTCACCGGTCGAGACCACGAAGCAAAGTCTGACCTGAGCTCGACCGAATAGCCCGCTGCACCCCACGTCCCCCTCTGCGCGTCCTTGTCTATCCAGTGCTCGCGCCGCCTCGTCCACATGTCACATTGTTGGAGCAGACCCAGGCGGACGACCGCACCCTGATGTTCCTCGTAGTGCAACTCCTGTCCCCTAGCTGCACTGTCGACATGTGCAGCAGCGAGCTGCCACTCGGCGAGAAAAGGGTGTTGTGAAGACTTTGGGTTCCTGCACTCTTCCCGATCGATGGCGGTGGCGAGCTCGAGCTGGACTTGGGAGAGCAAAGGCGCGTTGTAAAAGATGACGCGGTCGAGCTGGTGTGCGTCAAAGGCCACGCCGAGGGCCACGGAAACGTCGGTAAAGCTGTCTCCGGGTCGTGGTGTCGCGGTTTGGGGCTCAGGCATGAGCGTTGGCCTGAAAGTGGGTGGTCGCCATTGGGTCAGGCATCCTAACGGCGTCAAGGGTTCTATCTGATCCGCGGGTCCTTGGATGATGACGGTATTGGGAGCTGCCCGCTGAAGGTCGACTTGAGTACCTGGTGCGACGTAGAGTAGAGGCATTGTATGCCCACGACCTTGAAGATTGATCGAATATCATGAGAAATCAAAACGAGAAGAAGGAGGATGATGCGGGGTTGAGAAAGTTGTAAAATCGATTACGTCATCTGGAATGGGTTTCAATGCCTTTAATCCCGGGGCAATATTAAGCTTCACCGCCTTTTGCAGAGGGAAAGTGTGTAAAGGACGAGAGGAGCTATTGGACCGGGAGGGAGGACGACGAAGCTCGCTTAAGCGATAACCCCGTCATCCCATTCAGAAGCCCGTGTTTCAGAGCGTCAGATACAAGCAAGAGCGTCGTCAACCCCAGTGCGTGTCAAGGTGGAGCAGACCTTTGGTACACTTAAGAGCCGCTTCCCCGCCCTCCGTCTGCTTGGACAACGCCTTCGCAGCCGCCGCAATCAAGCTCGGGCCCATGCATTCATCGTCGCCGCTGTCGTTCTCCATACTCTCTTTCTCAACGAGCCGAATGGGACTTGGACAATCTGGAACTATAGTAGGTCTTATGCATCGCTATCACTCTCGCTGCCGCTTCGCATCCCTTGTCTCGCCTCTCTGACGGCTTCGTCATAGGTCAAGCTGCGATCGTGCTTCATGCGCTCCCTAGCCTCTTCCCTGATCTCCTTTCTCCAGGCAAGTAATAACTCCTTTTTCTCCTTCCTCCTTCGGTCTCTACCCTCTCGGCGGGCGTCCTGCATAGCCCGCTGCTGAAGATCAAGCTTACGCTTCATGTGGTCCCTGTGCTCGAGCTTAAACTCCTGCTCGGACGTCTCAACGCCTTCATACACGCCTTCCAAAGCCTCCATCCCACCCAGCGACGAACTCCCTCCCGTCCCTGCCCTCCTTTGCTCTAAAGGAATCCTGTCAGCCTTTACCTCGCCAGGGGCGTCTACACCTGTGCCTGACGGCTCACTACGCTCAGATCCACGAATAGAGGGCATTTGCGAGGCTTGGGCGGATGGTGGTAGCGATTCGGCACGTAGGGAGGGTGGGAGGCTTGGAAGGTTTGATACTTGGCTATTTGACAAGCGGGGACCAAGGGAGACCCCGTCTGCTACCTCTGGATCGTCCTCGTTGTTGCCATCGTTGTCGCTGACGTGATTGTCGTCCATCAACGCCGCAAGAGTAACGTTGATGATGCCTGTGCTTGAGGACGTCCTGAGCGATGGATCCCCGCGATCTCTCTCGCTGAATATGGGGTCGACGAGACCCCACTCCTTGGATAGCCTATGGGTCCCAGCTAGAGAGCACGCATCAGCTAGATATGAGCATGAAAGACGTACCCTCTAAATCAGCTTGAGCGTTCAGCATGGATGCTTCATACCCTCTCAAGGACTCTCAAAGCAGATCCCCTTACTGTGTTCACCGCATGCCTCAACGTCTCTAGCGGACTTGAGCGCATGGAGAGACTGGGTGGAAAGAGGAGATTGGGTACAGTGAGGAGATTGGGTGCAGCAAGGTGAATGCCTCAGCGAGGATTGCGGGTGCGACGAGGAGATCGACAGCAGCGAGGAGATGGTCGGCAGCATGGGGTCATTGATGCCGGATATAGAGGGACCTCATCACGGCAGAGTTGCAGTTGGGGATGCGCGGGAAACTTGGATGCGAACATGCCGGGAGTCCTCACTTTGCCTTGGTCTCGCATGCGATCGGCGAATGAGAACTGCCCCAATTGTTGCATGCGTGTCTCGCGGAAGTTACCATCCCCTGTATCCGACAACAGTCCAAGCCAAGGTGATTGATCGCCGACATCTTTCATCGCCACAGTCTTTGGCTATTTGCCTTCTCCTTCTTCCTCGTCCTGCTCATTTCTTCCGCCACTTTCCCACAGTACTGACCGCTGCTATCTCTCGCCGACTCGCTCGTTGATTTTGGAGATACAAGACTTACAGCTCGCCAGAGGGTATTGAACGAGTTCGACTTTGACGACCTTGCCAGACGAAATTCCTCGACACGTAACGAAGCAGTACAATGATGCATGCGGCTCTCCCATTGTCCAACGCGTCGCCGTTACCGGTGGATCCGCCTGAAATCGAACGCAGTTAGTCAGAATGCCCAGTCTATCGAGCCACCGACGCACCTATGCGATATGTCACAGGCTCCATCGAGCTCACTCCACAACCATGGCTCCGGGTACAGTATCGGATCCTCCTTTCTCGGTCATTCTCTTCTTCATGTCGGCAAGAAGGTCTTGATCGACATTCGCAAGCCTGCGCTTGTAGCGTTCGTCTAGTTGAGCAAAAGAGCGTTTGGCATCTCCGACCTCCATCCGTTCTGCCTTTTGCCAAAACTCCGATTCCTCCTTGTTGTAATCTCGCCAATAGACGTCGTACCACTCAACAAGAAGAGCGTGGTACAGGTGAACGCCTCCAAGGTCTTCCAATTCCTCCACCGGGGGTATCTCGTCCTCGATCCGGACCGTTTGAGCCCTACCAACATCGATTGTCGCGTTCCGAATTGAGAAGCGAGTCGCTGCTGTGACTGGAGTTCGGATGATTGTTGCGAGTGATGTTGTCCTGGAGGGATGTTCGAAGGAGGCTCAGGAAGGACGGAGTCGGACTTGGGATCGGAATCGACTTGATTGTCATGATCGTCTGCGACTGCTGGAATCGGTATCCGGGACCGGAGGTCGGTCGCGGAAGTGGGCATGGGCGTGGGCGTCTGTGGAGGTCGGAGGACAGAGACTCGTCTAGGAGCACGCAAGAACGAGATCGAAGGGAGGCGGCCAAGGAGACGCGTGAACCCGCGATCGGAATCCGAGCGAGCGAGTCGTCGAGAGACAGCTCTAGGAACAAAACTCTCAAAGCGAAGGTTAACGTGAATACACAAGTCTGGTGAGCGCTTGTTGGGGCAAGAGTTCTCACCTTTGAAGGTTTCCTCTCCGACCTACCGGTTGATTGTCGAAGCCTGATGTGGTTGGTGATACCAAGATGAGTCGTGAAGGCGGAATTGCAAAGCCAAGTCGCAATCTCTTCATGTCGCAATCCCTTCAAGAGCTTTGTTGTCAAGGCGGTTTGGGGGGTTTTCAACCGTCTGGTCAGAGTAAAAGGCGGCGGTGGAACAAAGGGAGGAGTGAAGGTGTCTTGTGTTGAGGCGGGTCGTTCAACATGTTCAACGCAGACGTGCAAAGGAGACCACGGTGAATGAACTTGACTCAGATTTACTTTAAATTGTCCTTTCTTGCCGGACCCAGCCGTCCATCTGAGACGCTCCACCAAACGGGCGCGCCCCCTCGTTGAGGAACACCACATTGGCCTGCTCTGCCTCCTCGCTTGGGTCTTTGTCATGATACACTCGACCTGCAACTCGCACTCGAGACTGGACGGACCGTAACATTGTTTCCGCAATTGAGGCTTGAGGTAACCTTTAGGGTTGTGTAAGGTGCCAAAACCTGTGACTACGACTCTGTTAGAGGTAGGTGAGCGGATCATGTCAGCGGATGTTAACTACTATGGGAGCCGCCTTTGGATGTTCCAGACTTAGGTTGGGGTTGACGTTTGTTGTAGTCAACGATAGACTACAATATCGGACTTGCGGGGCTATATTAGGTGGCGTGTACTTCTGGGATGGTTTCACAGCATTCTGCCCCAATCCAGATGATCCGCAAACAAGTGGGGAGGTACTCTGTGGGTCCCATCCAACCCTTGGGGTCGGGAACCTCTCTTCCTGATGTTTCCATTATTCATTGTTGAGTTCAAAATCAGATCAAGCGAACTCAATGTCGATGAAAGGGGAGATAGACTCATGCTTTTGCGTTTTAGTGGCCAAACGGTGGGAAAAATAGCGCAGATTGAAGACGTCCCCGATTACGTAAGCGATGGACCTCTCCCGAATGTGATTGAACTATCTCTCTCCATCTCTCTCCCCCGTGCTCCTTTTGGCACAATGACCACATTACCCCCCCTTCCCACAGCACCTTTTAGAGCCAATTCACTCGCCCAACATATCCAGGACTTCACCCTGGTGGAACCATTGGATGGGTCGAGAGGTGGACCTTCGACGTTGACGACGGTGGACAACTCGAAGATTCGATCCTGGCCATATCGAACCATTCGCTTCAAGCTTAATCGAGATCTCCCGCGCGAGTTCGAGGAGAGGCTGAGATGTCTGGATCTGGATGGGGTCATTCCCGTCGGTCAGATGAGTCTCGGCTCGAACTCGCGGCCGGACGACGAGGTGTACATCGTGACCGAGTCGGACGTGAGGAGACAGCTCGGGGAAATGATGATTCATGTCAATCAGGTCATCCGATTCTGTCGATCCAATCAACTCGTCCCACTCGACACGACGCTCCCTCGGGGCTACCCAATCTGGCGCGAATCCGAAATGGCGAGCTCAGGCCGACCCGACGCCCACCTACATGACTTCCACCCTAGCCCACGGCGATATATCCGACGGCAGAGGATGTTCGAGGCGAAGAAGTGCGTCCATCTGAGGAGTATCATCAAGACTGTCGCCAAGCAGGCCGACCGGTCGGAAGGTTTCACAATGACGGTGAGAGAGGATGGGACGACGGTGTTGGATCCGAGTTTTGACGAAGATGTGTCATCGGATAACAAGCTCAGGATCAGGATGATTCTGAATCAGGTGCGTACGCCAGTCGTATCCCTCTGTCCCTTCAACCCACCCCCACCCCTTCTCCTCCCTCAACCAAGTCCGCGGATCCCATCCGGTCCCACCCATCCCACCCATCAAACCGATCCCTAGGGCTTCAGGTCGTTCGTCAGCTGATAGGGACTCGGTCTAGGTGATGAACGAAATGTTCGCTAAATACGCCTCGACAAACGTCATCACGGACTCTGTCCGCTTCCTGGTCGTTCGCCGAGACATGGACCGACAGTTGGAGGATGGTACGGGGGAAGCCAACTTCCTACTGGCTCTACCCATTGGTAACCGTGGCCTCCTCAACCTCGAGACGCCCGAAGAAGACCTGAGCCCGATCGAGGATGTAGCCGTCTCGCTATGCGACAAGCCGTTCGGATTATGGCTCGCGCTTTCCTTTGACGATCCCACCCCGAGCTCGGCTTTGGACTCTCCCCCGAAACAGAGGCCCGTACCGCCGATGCCGAAGCGATCGCGAAAGTCCGGCTCCAGGGCACCATCCTCGTCGAGCTCGAGCGGGATCCTTCGACGGGATCAGGGACGTCAAGGTGGTGGAGCTGGACGAGGACAGGGAGGTGGTGGTGCGTCGGGTGCAGGTACGACTGGGCGGTCTGGACCAAGAAACGCTGGCAAGCATCATCCGGTCTTTTATGGGTCAAAGCACAAGGTATGTCTTGACATCTCCCATCACTTCAGCTATCTCTCGACTCGGCTGACTGTACCGTCATCCCACTTAGGACGCGATACCCCCCGAACTTCTGAGAAACGATGTGGAATCGTCGAGCGATTCATCATTGAGCTCTCCCTTACCGACTTTGCGGCCGAACATGGTTCGTGTCTTGCCACGCTCCCAATACCCTCGTATCATCGGCGTTGTCCAGAGAACAAGACTGATATACTATGCTGCTCAGGTTGGATTACTCCCGCTCGCCCTTTCATTCCTCCACCTCGCAGAAACCCGAGAAATGCTCGCCTACATGGCTCCACATACTTTAGCCCTGCCTCTGCTCGACGGCGAGGTCTTCGGACCTTACACAAGCCTCGATCCCGAATACCGATCTTCTGCGAGCTGCGACAGGACGCTGGTACCGCAGCTGCTGACCATTCATGGACGCGATTGGCACTATCGTCCTGACTCCCCGGAATCAGTCGAGGAGGAGGAGGACCCGACGAGGAAGAGTACGACAATATCCTCCTTGTCCCTCAGCTGGGACAAATGTCTTGGCGTGGGTCGGCCTCTCGAGCTCAGGTTGACGTCCACCTTGGCATACGGTCACCTTTGGGACGCCTTCCGTGCCGTCCTCATTTCAATGACCGTTGAGAATGAGGTGGTCGAGTCACCGATGATTGTCAAGATGACGTGCCCCGTCATGTTCCCGTCCGGATCCACCCGAGGCAAGTACAGGGAAGGTTACACTGAGCTCGAAGCGCGAGTCGCCATCGCCAACGAGGACGCAATCTATCGCACCGTCGCGTCCAAAGTCAACCGGAACGTCGTCCCCAGCTATCACGGGCTCTGGGGTGGGTCGCTGCGGCTAGACGCGCGGTGGCCAGGACAGAGGGAGGTATGGGTGATGCTTCTGGAGGACTGTGGCAGCGCCGTCTCGGCCGATGATCTGAGCGAAAGCGACCGGTACGTCTGTTCCTCACAACTGCACAAACTCCCCGAATCCCTCAGTCCGGTCGGTCAGCTCATACTATGGCTTCGCTCGTCTGTAATCAGGAACCTGGTAGTCTCGCATTACGTCGATCTCCACTCGGCTGGCGTGGTACATAACGATGTGGAAGCCCGTCATTGGCTCAGACATCCCGACGGTGGGATCCGAATCATCGATTTCGAGGCGGCCAAACGAGTCGACGGAAAAGCCTCGGAGCTCGCCGAGAGCGAGATAGAGGAGGTGATGTATCGTCTTGGACTAAACTCGAGGCGAAACGGCCTTCCTGGAGGCCGTTAACAAATGTACGACGGGAACCGCTCACATTCAGCTCTGCTCGGTCCGTCTCCTGCTTCTCCGATTCCATTCGAAGGAATGGAATCGAAGTCGTAGCTGACCCCGCTGCTTTTGCGGTCGAGCTGCCGCTGAGCTTTTCAGCTAGTTGGACTTTCATATTTCCTTTATGCATTTTGTCAATTTCCAGCACTCTACCACTACCACGTAGAAAATGAGCCATTGAGATACTCAGTGACTGTGATGAAGATTTACTGCGCTTCTTGAAGGCCGAGACGCAAGAGTAAACAGGACAAACTCAATAACTACTGAAGAGACTGTACTAATGATTTTCGAGCCTGACATCAATTCCCCGAGCGCCTGACTGGTCACAAATCGACTTCAGTCAAATGTCAGGCTTCTCTCCTTAACCCCTTTCTAAGCGGCTTTCCTCAATAATACTTTGTCTGGGTATGCACATCTTATGGACCTAGAGGTGCCTGCTGGTCATTGTTGGCGCCGGCAACCTCATGCATAGTCATCACTAGGTATAGTGTAGTCGTTACTAGGTTTGGACAGAAACCTTTGCGGGGTTACTCCCGCGCCTGTCCTTCATCCCATCAATCCCCTAAATCGCCTAATTCGCATCGCCTAATCGCCTAATCTTGACCACTACTGACCATGACGACCGTCTCACAACTCAACACTCCCGAACCTCAAACCGACCATTCTCAAGATCCATTCCTCCAACCTTCCCACTTTTCAATCCGACTCGAGCTTTCCCCGACTCATGCTCGGATCCCGACTGCCCTACTGATCTGTTCATGACCAATCGCTCGACATCCATCAAAGCTCGATCTATCTCCCTGGGCGTGACAAGGCAGATGGACATTCCCGCTCGAGCCAAGGCTGTCCAAAGCGCCGACGTCTCTTGATACATTCGGATGTCGCGAGATACTGTGGAAGGAATCGAGAAAAGGTAGTATCAGCTGATGAGATTGCGGGGAGTGATGAACAGGATCCGAGTCGGAACACGGACATGGTGGTCATTGGACTTGGAATGACGTGGGATGTACGAACGATATAAAGGAGAGAGGGATGGGTAGAATCCCATTGGCGAGACGGAAACCGCGGGATCATGGGAGACCATGGGTGGTGGGGCAAATGAGTAAGGAAAACCACATCAAGTCGCGGATCCGAAAAAAGAAGGGCAGAAACCCAGAACCGGCCGAACGAAAAAACCACTCACGATCAGACTCGTCTTGCCCGGAAATGTTCGAACTCTTGTTCTGTTGGATAGTGGGGTAAACCAGGTCAAACATTCTCGTTGCATCGGTGGGAGGGAGATATGGATTGGGTAGATTGGGTGGACAGCTCGTGATCGATGGCGATGATGGTGAAGCTGAAAAGTAGACATTCAATCAGTCGATAGTCCCTTCTCCTTCGCACCGTCATTCCTTTCGGCTCCACACTGTCATCCCAATGGGTTACTTTGATCATCCATCTGGGATTTGGACGAGTCGAGTCGAGTCGATAGCTCGAACAAGGACAGCCGGTGATGATATAAAACAGGACCTCGACCACTCACGATCCGTCACGACTCCCTCATCTCCTCCCTGTCCACAAGGCTCTTCCTCGTGTTCATCAAGCCCGGCCCGATGAGTGTCTTGATGTGGGACGGCGGCACCAGTCCGAGTCGTTTCCCCAGCCCGACTCTGACCACCCTTTCCTCCTCCTCCTCCTCCCCCTCCCCCTCCCCCACCGCCGCCATGGCCTCCGCCATTCCCTGCCTTCTTACCCGTCCCACCTGAACGTCTGTTCCCCTTCCCCTTTACATCTTCTCCTCCTGAACCTTGTCTTTCCTCCCCATCACCCTCCCCACCATCCTCATCCCTATCCTCATCCTCGTCCCGTCTCCTCGAAGATTGTGGCGCACTTCCCCCTTCATCGAGCTTCCGTTTCTTGTTCATCGCGGCCTGAAGTTTCGGAAGTGCCGTCTTGGCCAGAACCCCGACTTGCTCCACCTCAAACCCATCGACCTCCATCGTTGTACCAGCTCTCGATGTGATGATGCGACGTTCACCTTTCTTACGTCGTCCGCCTCCATCTCCTCCTCGTATCGCGGTTGATCGTCCCGTTCCGGGTTTCGTTTCCCTTCCCGTTTCCGCGGAGAGAGAGATAGGTACCGAACCACCTCCCCATCTCGTCCCCCACTCGATCGGGACCACCAACTTGTCACAAGTCACCGGATGCCTCGATACCAAACTCGTCCCAAGCCGGATGAGTTGTAGGTATTTGCCGAAACCTTCCGACAGGATCGAGGCCGGTCGATCCGAGGAGACGTCTCCGATCTTATGCGGGAAGAGATCATATATGCTCGATTGATCGATACGCTCGGAGAGCAATTCCGGACGGATCACCTTCTTCGCGAGTCCCGATCCAGAGTACGAGGAGGATGAGGAATGGTAACCGAGTAGAGCGGATCGAAAGGCTGGTTGACATTCGAGTACGATCATTCGATCGGTCGGAGCTATCATCCGACACAGATGAGTCGACATCAAGAAATAGCCGAGGTATGTCCCGAAAGCCTCTTTCTCACTCAAAACTTGGACCATCGCCGCTGCCAAACCTTTCCGGGTCTGAGGGATGGATAGCTCGGTGATGAAGGCGGAAAAGGTCGCGGAACTCGAACTCCGATCGCTTTCGGTGGCGTTGTTCTCTGCCGCTTTGTGTTCCCCATTGACTCCGATGATTCGGAGATTGGAACGACCGATTTGACCGGCAGCGATGAAGTCGGGTCGGCGAATACCATCTGTACCATAGGAGGATTGATGGGAAGATACTGATGTTTGACCGCCTAGAGTAGACCACCGGTCAAGGTCAGTAAGAGAGTGTACATGCAAGGGCGTGAAGTGCACATTCAAGCGCTTAAGATAGGTAAAGGCGAGGATCGTGAGATGAGTCGAGGAGTGGACTTACCCAGAGCAAGAGGTGAGTCTGAATGACCGCTCCGCCTCGAAGCAACAGCGCTTGACTCGGTGAGCAAACCAAACTCCCTCCTCACACTTCTAACCACCTCCTGCATCCAAGTCTGAGCATAAACCGTACCATCCCTCGCCTTTGAGTTTCCTAGATCCTGATCCGTTTGCCAGTCAACGAAGGGCTCGGTAGGAGGTCCGAGCTTCCTTTTGAAGAGGGATGTCCAGAGAGCAGCGATCTTGGTGTTGTATTGAACCTCATCACTTGGATTGTGACTGTAGGGAGCGAGTACTTGAGACAGGAATTGATCTTCGGCATACGGGGGAATCAAGTAATCGCCAAGGATAGTCGCACCGAATCTCGAGGGATCAGAGGGAGGTTGCGAATTAGAGGTGGGGAGGGAAAAGTAGGTGGCGGCGAGGGGGGAGATCAGATGGCTGGAGGTGGATGAGGTCGAGTGGGAGGATGAGGAAGAGGAAGAGGGAGATAAAAGGCCTGTGCTTGTCCCGGTTGGATTGGCAGTCTGGCTCGATCGTCCTGGTCGATCGGTGGACGAGTGAATGTGGGGAGTCAAAGGGGGAATCTGGGGAAGAGCGATCGATTCGGAATTCAGTGAGAGGGGAGCAGATCGATGGGTCTTGAATCGAGCTTGAGCAGGGTTAGAAGTATAGGGTTGAGTGATGGGTGATCTTTGTTCGGATCCATGAGCGTCCCGGATTGGCAATGACCACATCTGATACTGACTCATCCTTCGGTCTGCCCTCTGACTCTTCCACCTCTTTTCTCTCGATCTCCACCCCATCCGCCTTCTTCAACCCTTTCTTCCTCTTCTTCCTCTCCCTGTTCTTCCTCTTCTCCTCCTTCTTCTCCTCCTTCTCGGTCATCGACACATGATCTTTGGCTTCACCACCCGGCATCCTCTCCACCACTTACCGGGTAGCTCAGGCTGTACTTGATCGTATAGGGCGAAGAGAGATGCATTTTGAGAATTGGGAAATGTAGAGGGATGGAAGAAAGAGAAAGGCGGCGGGGGCGCCTTTTACTTCCGCCGGTCAGGCGTTCATGACGTGTCGTTTAAACACGTCATTATCGATTCCTCCTTTCCGCCAGTCGGGGGTTTATGGTCTCAAGCAATCGCCACGCTATTTCAACAAAGCATTTGACGAGTGGCTGCGAGGTCAAGGGCTTACTCCAAACTCGAGCCGATCCCTGCATTTATATCAGACGACAAGGCAATACATTCCTGATGATGTCAGTCCACGTGGACGATCAACTCATTGCGTGCAACAGCCGATCAGCTCTCGATGCATTCAAGCACACGCTCAATAACAAGTTCGAGTGCTCTGACTCTGGACCGGCCGGATACTTCCTTGGCTTCAACATCTATCGAGATCGACCGGCACGCAAGCTTCATTTATCTCAACAACTTTACCTTGAGGCAATACTTGACCGATTTGACTTGGTTGATTGCAGTCCTGCACGGAGTCCTCTTCCATACGGATTTCGACCAATACCAGCTACGGATGAAGAACACCAGGCGGGACGACACCGTGCATATCCCCAGGCAGTTGGCGCTATCCTCTGCACGTCTACTGTCACTAGACCGGATCTTTCCCAAGCAGCTGGTGTTTTATCTTGTTTCATCAGCAAATCGAACGAATCTCATTGGACTGCCGCTAAACACCTACTTCGCTACATTGGAGGCACATCTGATCTCTGCCTTACCTACATGGCAGAATCTGGATATTGTATTGCTCTTGGCTGTGCAGATGCAGACTGGGGAGGCGATCTGGACAAACGACGCTCTACAATCGGCTATGTCTTCAAGGTCTATGGCGGAATTGTTGCCTGGAAGAGTCAGCGTCAACCAACGATTGCTCTGTCTACTACCGAGGCAGAGTACATGGCATCAGCAGATGCAGCACAACAAGCAATCTGACTTCGACTCCTACTTGATGATCTTCAACTTGGTCTTGGCAACAAACCATTCCCCATCCTGATCAACAACCCCGGTACAATTGCTCTTCTTAAGAACCCTGCGCATCACGGACGATCCAAGCACATTGCGAGCTGGAGACGGATACTCTGAATTTTTGGGAAGCTGCCAATCCTCATCCAGATACGTAGAATGATTCGCATCGGATTCATCATCCGCTGCCATCTCCCCCGGGAACTCCTCATCGGCGTTCAAGGGAGTCAAGCACAAATACGCGTTCTCCCGATATCGCACGTCGCTGGCGGTCATTACGATTCGACCGTTGATCCAGATATTGAAACCACCGTCGTTCTGAGCAGGTGTGTTGAGCCATACGTCTTGTCGGATCGTTGTCCACCCGCCCACGGCGATGGTCCAGCTTCCTCGACCGATTGAGAGTGTAGGCTGCGTCGCATACTGATTGAGGTGGAATCTGGCAGAGGGAAGGGGTCTGACTGTCTTTTGGTGCGTACTGAGAAGTATTAGTTTGAGAAGAGAGCCGAAGAGAGGAAGGCTGACTAGGTAGAGCTCGCCTTCGCCGCCTGTCATACGTGTACTCAAGCAGATGCGAAACTCAGTATTATGTACAGGGAAGGATTCCGACAACTCACGAATAAAGCGGCTCCATAGTGCGGTGGTAATCATCATCGAGCTGAAGGCAAAGGAAGCCGTCACCGAAGCAGTCGCTGCGGACGAAGCTAAGCAGTCGATGATGAGGTAGTTGGGAGTCGCGGTCGAGACGGCGTTGTATGCCTGAGCAGTAACCATGGGTGCAGCAGTCACGGACAAGGTTGGGTAGTCCGCGGTCAGTGGCGCAGCCCTCACGATCTCGGTCACAACAGAAGAGGGGCTACCGCGAGCCAGCGCTGGGGGGAGGAGGGGAACATTATCATGCCGTGAGATTTGCAGTGTGGCGACCAGCGACCAAAGGGGAGGAATCAGTTCGCGAGACTGACAGAGATGAGATTGGGAAGAGAAGCGTAGAAGAAATAAGAGAAGTGGGATGAAGGTTTGACGGATCCCGGATCCCCACCCCAAGATATGTTACAAGTGGGTGGAAAAGCGATGCATGAACTCGACTATTCTAGCCGCAGTCTTATGCAACTCTGTATAACGCGTAATCCGCGCTGCTCCATCCCGGGCGGGTACCTGATAGCATCCGCACTGCTACCCTGAGAGCAGCCTACGACTCTCCCGGCGTAAGAAAGATATGCATCGAGCTTCGACAATCCTTGCGCTCCTTCCAGTCATGAGAAAAGGCTGATGGAGATCATCGGAGACACGGTTCAAATGCATGGAGTAGACGGCCATACATTGAAAGTCTGATCGGAGTTGACCATCCTCAGCCACAGTAGGTTATATTACCGCAAGACCTTGGGTTCTACTGGAAGACTCACGGCCGCTATTCTGGCGGAACAACTTGCCCTTCGATAGGCCGCCTTCAAGGGCGTGAGTTTTGACTTCTGTATTGGTTTCGTCTCATAGGTCCGGCAGACGGATCTGAACTCGAGCAAGATACTTTTAAGCTCGACGACGATGACTTTAAATTAAGCTGGAGTAGGATGGTTCAGGATCACGCAGAACATAGAGTGAGACGGCGCAATTTCTGCTGGTTATCGAAGGAGGGGCTGAAGAAATGGCTCGGTTGCAGAGTGGGATGACGCGGTTCATAAAGAAGCTGCCGGGAGGCTCGCTGGGTAACCGGGACAAGGGTTGGAGGGGGAGAATACGGTGTGGCATGTAGCAAAAACGGAGCAGCAGGGCGTGCTGGGTAGGGTGAAACTCAAAGACGCCATCGCACATGTCGTCCCGCACGCTACTTCTCCACACCTTTTGAGGGAAATCCCTCGATCGGTAGTACTTTTTCGAATGGTCATAGTTCGGAAGCTGGTAAGCTCTGCATGAACTGCCTTGGCCCAGCCAATGCAGCATGTTCAACTTAAGCATACGATTGGTTCAACTTGTGCATACGATCCGGGACGGTCCAAGCTATAGATTGGTCGGGATTCGAGATTCTGTTATTCTGTGATGCTTGTTATCACCCCTGCTCGGGTTCGGGTACCGTGACCTTGCCCGATTTGATGAGCGCTCGTACGGACTCCTGGATCGCCTCGAGACTGGTGTATCTCGGCGTATAGCCCAGCTCGCGACGGCTCTTCTCGATCGAAGCACACGGACTATGCGTGGTATGGTTCCTCGTGGTCGTCACATCGTCGTCGGTTAGGTCTGGGTGCCATTTCTCGAGTGGTAGATACGACAAGCGCGGCTGTTTGTTGAAGTATCGGAACATGGCCTCGGCGTATCCACGCATTGTCAGGGACTGGGCGGACACGTTGTTGAAGCATTCCCCGATCGAGGCCGCCCGATGATCGATTGCGCAAAGGATCCATCGGGCGACGTCGTCGGCGTGGACGTGATGCAGCATCTCGAGGCCGAGATTGGGCAGGGCGAGTTCGTCCCCGCGAGCGATGGTTGAGAAGACTCCCGTGTTCAGGTTTCCCTGTGGGTTGATCGGCGCCCATCCCTCGCCGACAATGTGACCGGGTCGGAAGCTCGTCGCGGGAAACGCACCTCGCCTGGCCAAATTCATAAGGAACGCCTCGATCTCTGCCTTCTTACGGCCGTAGTCGTCGATGGCGTTCGTAGGCTCGACCTCTGTGGCGGGCACGGTCGTGAGATGACCATAGACCCAGAGGGTACTGCAGAACAGGTAATGCTCGACTTTTCCCTTGAGCGCCTCGACGAGTTGTTTGGCACTGTCAAGTTCGTACGTGATCAGATCGACCACGATGTCAGGGCGGAGCTCGGCGATCCGCGACCCGAACTTGCCCTCGGCCTCTTCGGCCTTGCGGTCAATCTTTACTTGCTCGACCTGTTTCCAAGCGAGGTGAGGATGGTAAGGTGATGCGGTACCGCGGGAGACGTTGATGACGTGATACGCGCGCTCAACCAATAGGGGGATGAGGTAGCTCCCTATATGCCCGCTACCGCCTATCACCACGACTCGAGACGTTGTTCGGCGTAGCATGACACCACTCGACAGCGCTCACTTTCAAGTGTATTGATGAATGGGAATGTTTCGAGTGACAGCGCTAGATATTCTCCCGCGGCATGACCCCTGAGCACCGTGTCATGATACGACCTCGTCATGCAAATGCCACGTGGATTCACTTGATCATGTCCTTGTTTGTGAACGCCTTATTCAGCCTACGATGGACGCATATCGGTACATGCACTATATAGGCAGAAAGCATCTGTTCGCCGGAAAGCCCTAGATCGCGCAGGATCTCGGCAGCGACCGAGTATCGTCGTTCATCTGCCCCATGTCCGAGCATGAGGTTGGCGGTGACCCTATCATGTCCCAGATCTTGCAGGTTGTACGCGCGGATCTTCTCGACTAGTCCGATCCCGCGCCCTTCTTGGCGAAGGTAAATGACCACCCCTCGACCGGGGACCAGCGGTTGATTGGTCGAGGTAACGGTGGCGGATGGTGACGGGGAACGTGAGGATGAGGGAGTCGAGGGGGTCGTCGGTAGCATAGGAACTGTTTGAGTTTGAGCGATGCGTCGAAGCGCCTCGTCGAGTTGCTCGCCGCAATCGCAGCGCATGGAGCCGGTCGTTTCGCCAGTGTAGCTCGGAATGGATCCTTACGAGCGGCAGTACATCCGGCTCTTCCGCTTCTTCGGCCACTTCCATCCCATCCAGCACGTCTGCCTCGTCGATGATACTCTCATTACCCCTGGCTGGCCTTGACATGCTCGCATGACCCTCGCCACCAGGCAGGAGTCGCCCAACGTCGGCTCCTCGAACAACACGCTCTATGTCTGTCTCTCCGTCTCTCCACTTCTCGTCCAGCGTTCTGCTCCGAATCTCCTGGCGTCCCACCGGAGCACGGTGCCGTGGATCAGGTGAAAGCTGGATGGGGTCGAACACCAGAGCCAAGTGTTCCTTAGCGTCATAAGAGTTGAGGTACAGGTGAAGAAAAAGCTCGACGTGCGGCGTTGGAACGCGAGTTCGAGCCATGCATCGTACCTTTGGTCGACCGGATGGCGGTGAAGATCATGCTGGATGATGGGAAGGGGATATGCGGATGGCAATGAATAGGGTTGAGGATAGGGCTGAGGAACGGGCTGAGGCTGAGGGATTGCAGTTGTTCCAGAAAAGAAGTTCGTGGTCGCCGACGATGCCATTTGTAATACCTGCGAGACAGGCGCGGGGTCGATCGACATTCTCGTTTTAGGGCGTTGAACTTCCCGTGTCGAGTTATAGGATGACGACAAGGCCTTTGTAGATCGCGATGTGCCGTCTCCATTTCTCGAGGGCTGCGTTGGTATCGCCACAGCATGCGAGGTCGAAGATTCGCCTCGGCTGCCCGGCTCGGTCTCCCGTAGCTCTGCCTCCGCTTCCCGCTCGAGACGCAGCCGCTCGTTCTTCGGAGCCTCGCAGCTCTTCATCATCACCTTACTCGGTAAGGGCTCTCGCGATGGTGACGGACGCTGACGTCCATCGCAACACGCATAGGCACCTGGGCGAGCTACGATATCTCGCTCAGCAATGGTCATGCTTTGTAAAGAGAATCTCACCGCAACCATGTCCGAAATGATGCCTCGTAACGGGCCCACTTCCGGCCAAGACCGCACTGATCAGGAGCGCATCGAGCGGACTATCTCTCCTCGGCAAGGATTTCTTCTGCCGTGCGGAGGGGTGCTCTGACGGGGCTAGTGGTCCGAGACTCGAGGTTTCTCAGGTGAGCAGGGAGAGGACGTCGAGGTCTACCTGGGAAGGACATTCGAGAAGGTAAGATTGTTGGCATGACATGCAAGGTGAGAAGACTAGTTTCCCAGCCTATCGATACGTGTATGGTCACTTTGCAGAGTTAGAGCGGTATAGTAGCAGGAAATGGCACCGGATGCACGCTTCCCAACGAATACTGAAGTCGGCGATATTGTCTATTAGGCGTCAATATTTGTAGGGACGCCTAACTTAGACAACCAGTCACCACCGTGATACCATCTTATATCACTCATGCCATTTATTGTGACCCCCCAAAAACCCCAGCTACGTTCGAGTTGTAGGTTTTCTGATCTTGAGGGAGAATCTTGGGAGAGTGAGAAGACTATGGGGTTTGCCGAAGGAGTTGGTCGAGTTTGAGTTGTCTGCAAGGGATCTTTGGGGATGAGGTGGTGCATGAATAAGATAAGATTCTTGTCAAAGTAGATGGTAACTCTCTTTCCCAAGTACTTGCACATAGAAAGTTAATGAAAAAAGTGTCTGGAAGGACCGATGGCGGCATTTTGGGATCACACCAGAGATGAGTTTAGTGTTTTGTAGCATTTCAGAATGGGACCTTGCATGCGCAATCTGGTGGGATGGCGGAGTATGCCTGGATGTCCGCAAGACTTTCTTGTTGGTTGACGCGCTATCGCTCTTTTCTCTCCCATCCACAAAACTCTATTTCCCCCATAACTTCATATTGTTTGTACGTCCCCTTGAGCCGATCTTCGTGCAAGTAAAGTGATTCATGACTCTTCCCGCTCCCATCATCACAAGGTTCCGCGACACTCTCCAAACCTCTGATCACCTACTCCAACCTCTCACACCCGCCAACGACACCTTACTCCCTCGCAATCTACGTAGACTGGCAAAGAACGCCTTCATCGAATTGAAGAGTTCTGAGAGCAATCACGAGGTCCCTTACAATGACAGGATAGTGAGCTTCCTTGAGGAACTAGTCCCACAGGCGGACATCAGGTTCTCGACCTATCGCTTCAAGTTGGCTAAATCGGATACCAAGGGTTTGAGGGATGTTAATGTGGAAGGAGGTCTGGATTACGCCGAGACCAAGGCTTATAGGGATCACAGGGATTGGTTCGAGAGGGGGAAAACGGTGTTGGATGAAGTGAGTGTTTTGTCCATCCATCCCCCCTTCCCTGGTCCCTCGTCCTTTTCTTACGCCTTCGGCTTCGAGAGACTACTGTCGGTCTCTTGTTTGGCTGACGTGTGCGCCCCTCCCCCACCCACCCCCCTCCCCGCCTCCTTCCTTCTTCCCCCGCTCGTCCTTCACTTCTTAGAGAACGGCGAAAGACCTGTTTTCAAAGGTAGCGGAGAAGGAGAAGGAGGAACGACAGGCGGTACAGTTGGAGGCTGGACCCTCCTCAACCTCGCTAGTGACCGCTGAGAACACTCCTCCACCTTTGACCGCATCGGGTATCGAGACTTCTCCTCCATCTCTCAGCTCGACGGGTATCGACAGCGACCGCTACCACCACTTACCACCTGGAACCTCAACGTCTGCCTCTAGTACATCGACATCTCAACCGATCAACCGGAACCTTATTCCTGGGAGTCAGGACACTTTGATCGCTGGCTTCGGCAACCCTTCAATTGAGATGTCAGTCGGTGATTCGGTTCACTTACCCACCACTGTCATCGCATCGGCATCGAATGAAGAAGGACACTTCGACACTGTACTCTCTCCGGCAGTCGATGATCCGTTTCAGTATCCAGCTATCATTGAACAGTCCATCCCACCCCCCACCCGCTCCAGGAGGTCTGGGAAGAAACGAGAAGCTTGTGAGCCTCTATGTCCTCCTCCCCTTGTCCTCCCATCTCGCTTTCACTTGAAACCTTCCCCTCCTTCTTCTATGGTTTGACGTAGTCGCGTGTATGCCTCCCTTCATTCTATCTTTGTGACAAAAGAAGAGCTTTTCCGTCCCCCGTCAAGTGGGGACTCTTCTTCGAACCGGAGGCCTCCAATGATAAGGCCTTGAAGATGAGAGCTACTTTGGCTGATGATGATGACTCGTCATCATCTGTAGTGATGAGTTCTGATTCCGGTCAACAATCATCATCCAAACGATCGAAATCGAGCCAAAGTGAAAACTTTGGTTGCTACCTACCCGACATCCTCGGTTATGCCGTGATCCCAGAGAAATGTCTCATCTCGCTACCCGCCACACTCGGTATCAGCACTACCAATCCTCCTCATCTTCCCTCGATCTCACCGACGAGACCTATCGTGAGCTTGCCTCTCGGGACGTCCTCGCTACAGGATAATCTTGCCGAATCGAGGACGAGGACCGTCTCATCGTTGGTTAAGCATACTCCATCTCAATCCCTCGATACTCTCCTTGCGGCTATCCCTGTCTCCTCCTCCTCCGTCTCCTCCTCCAACACCATAACCACTACCACCACCACCAGCCTGACAAGCGAGGGCTTACCCCGTCTTGCTTGTCCCGCAAAATCTCGCGTATCCGCATCCGCATCCAAAGCTCCCCTGAACAAGACATCCGGAACACACACTCACTCCAAGACCGTTTTCCTGACGTGCGAGATCAAAGCGAAAGTGGAGCAAGCGCAAGAAGGGGTAGCAAGGGAATGGTGTTACCTCCACAACGCCCATCAGACATGTGGAGCTTTCATCGGTTTGGTCATCATTAGGTTCAGGTTGGCGGTTTGTCTTATGCTTGATGAGAGGACTATTGCGATGGATACGACGGATGAGGATTCGTGGGGGAGGGTTGAGATGGTTGCGGAGGTGAGTGTGAGGGTGGGGTGGGGACTATCCATGACTTTTGCTCTATATTCACTTCACTTCACCACCTCCCTTTTGGACGGACGGACGGGACAAGTAGCTGATATTCGTCCTCGTGACAGGCCGTTCTCAGGGCCAAGAATTATGATCAACTTCCCCATATCTTGGCGGATGAAACGACGACGACGACGAATGGAGAACCGATCGTTGATTCCGGATGGATCAAGTTATGGAATACTTGTGCTCTTGCCGCCAGTCTCGTTTCCGATTTACCGGTCAATTCCCCTTTCCGTCGACATAAGGTTCCAAAGTCGGGACACGAGGATGATGAGAGATGGAGGGAGGTTAGGGATCTGGTGAAGAGGTCAAGAGAAGGAACAGGGACGGGCACTAGTTCCACCCCCAAACCAGAGGACGGATCGGGATCAAGGAGCGACATCAACACTCAAACAAGGAGGTCCTCCAACAGGCCCTCGAACCCCTCGGCCACCCCGCCCGGCACTGAGCGAGTCGATTTCAAGAGCACGAAAGACAGGATGTTCACTTACGCTCGAGCTGGCGATTCCATCAGGGAGAGGAGAATTCTGGCGGTACACGATCGGTTAGAGGAGCAAAGGAGATGGGGTGAGAATGGGGAAGAAAGGGAAGGGGAAGAAGAAGAAGGGGAAGAGCGACAAGCTGAGGCTGACTATTCGAGGGAGCGGGAAGGGGAGGATGTTGAGGCAGGTATTGGACCGGAAAAGATCTCACGATTGAGGGGTGGTGGAGTTGGAGAAGAAGATCTCGATACGGTCAGAAGTGAGCATTACTTCTTTGATCCAAATCCAACCTTGATTGGAAACCGCAATTTCCAGGCTCTGACGATTTACTTTGATCTGATTCTCAGGCGCTCATTCCTCTTCCGCTTCCGCTTCCGCTTCCGAATCGAGCTACGACCCGCCGCCCGATGACTCGTCCAGTCGAGGAACCGCGTCCTCCTTGGAAAGTGAGGAGGAAGCCTGATTCCAATCCACCCAAGCCGACTTTGCAAAGCTCGTAGATGACGACGTCTGGGTCGTTTGGGTAGGGCCGGGGATGATGGAGGAGTTGATGGAGCGTGGGGTCAGGGCTGTGAGGAGGAATTGGGGCTTGAGAGGTGGTGGTGGTGGTGGTGGTAGGGACAGTAAAGGGGAAGAGTGAGATTCTCTTGGGGAGGCAGGGGAGGGGAGGGCGCGCCGGGAGGGTGGGGGAAGTGGCGGAACCGGGGCGCGTCGACGGAACCAGAAATTCGCTTCCCCGACGGTCTCTACATGCCCCTTCTGCAATCACCTTCACGGCGCAAGCTAAACCTCTATGCACTTCACTCTTTTGGAATCTCCTACTATCACTTTGCTCCTCCCGTCGTAACTCCATCTTCTTTCCTCCTTTCATCTCCCCTCCCGCTTTTCATGTAATCACCTCAATCAATCGCATCCGGATCATCGACTTTGATTCCGCTATCTCGATCGATGGGAACGCGAGCGGTAGAAATTGGGGTGAGCTCGTCCAGTCAGAGATACAACAGGTTAGGGATCGTCTTTGATTGTGAGTATGAGTGGGTGTGGGTTAGCTGGCGGCAGGTACCGTCGGGCGAAGATGAATGATGAATGACGAAACGTGAATCAATGTGTAAAGATCCCATATCCATTGTGATGTATACGATTTAACTGTGCTTGTCCCCCTCGCACACGTTCCGCTCCACCGCTTCCCCGCTCTGTACCCTGGACAAGCAAGAAGCGAGTCTTCCGACATCCCAGTCGCTTCCGATGGCACCATCATTCATCGCTCACCACGCGGTTCTCTTCGGTCCCCGAGGCCATCACCGTCTCGATATAGTTCGGACTCAAGAGCTCTGGTCTCGTTTGAGAAGACGGCCAGGATGGTCAGCAACAGAGGGAGAAGAATGTCGGCCAGGAACAGCGGAATGTCTAGTGGGAGGCGGCTGGATCCGAACGCGTGTCGGCTTCAGAGTGGGCAATGGGTGCGAGGAGGGCGCGGCGCTATCGAACAAGGAGGGTCTCGACAAGGGTGTGAGCGGTGGTTCATCGGCTTTGGAGTTTATTGTGGGAATACCATCGTTTGGCTACGAGTGGTGCAGCGGGTGAGTATGCATGAAATCTTCATCAGCGAGCTCAAGAAAAAGAGCGACAATGCGATCGATCCTCAGCCGAAGCACTTCCTTCCCGCTACGCCTATCGCCGATCTCTTCGCTTCAGCAGCCCACGGCGAAGCCCCAGGCGGAACCTGGTGCTCCGACCGCCTCCTCTGGATCCATTTGTTCCCCGTTTTCAAGCCCAACTCCCAATGCGCTTCCTATACCATTACCCCAGCAGCTTTTTTCTCCTTCAATTCGTCCACTGGTGGCTCCGCTCGTTGCACACCTTGGTCCACCCCACCATCGCTCGTCTTCTCTCCGCCTCTTCGTCCACCAACATCCGAGTGAGCGGACATCAACTGGCTGGACCATCATAGGCACAAACCTTCGACAAAGGACCAACTCGTGGGCGAAAATTCAGAGGAAAAGGGCGACGGTGGTCTCGGTGAGATCGCAGACCTTGAAAGAGGCGGGTGAACGGGATGCTCAGCCAGTATTTCTGATGGCACGTCTTTCATGATGTCAGCTTTAGGCTTGTCAAGTATCTCCAAACTTCTCATGCCATTGCCACGCCCGCTCTGTTCTTCACACTAACAAACCCGAGTAGGTTCATCCAGATCATTTCCTGATCCAGCATTATAGGATAGTCGCCGGACCATGATTGGAAGGAGTTTCATTCCATCCTTTTGGTCTGCTTCTACTTACGAATCTCCTATACACCATGAGGCCTTGATCGACATTCAGGGTGTGCAGAGTCAGTTGTCCAGAGGCCACCTCTGGCCGGGATCGAAATAGACAGATAGTGCATAGTCAGGCTACCTGCGCCCCTTGGACCGGTCATGGAGGTAATATCATACAGTAGGATCGCTAATGTCCAGAAGTCGTGTCTTTCGTGCTCCACTTCCTCTCGACTACCCGCGCAACTGAACCTCTGCTCCTACCCGCCGTCGGAGTAACCTTTCTAATTCTCTTACCTCCCTTTCCACTCCATCCTTCGCCGTCCCATTGGCGATGATTTCTGCTCTATCAAAATCCACAATCCGGACCCTCATACCCGCTGGGCTGTACGAGCCTGAGGTCGCGGGAGTCAGAGCTCGGGATTGTGGAGTGGGAATAGATGAATTCGTGCTCTCGGCTGTCCCTGCGACTGTGGGAGATGAGATAGGAGTGGGAGAGCTTGACGGTTCGAAGAAAATGTGTCGAGGTTCGAGATCTCGATGGAGGATCCCGCGGGTGTGGAGGGCGGTATATGCGCAGCGGACGAGCTCTCTGTGATGGCTGCTGTCAACAATGGCCAGCTACAAGGAGAATGAAGGGTAAGGTGGGAAGATCGAAGCTGATCTGTTGACTACGTCCAGGATGGACAGCACCAGGCAAAGCCACAGTCAAGCCATAGCTGCCTCTCGAATCTTCCTCTCCGCTCTCCACCAATACAGGTAGCAGTGCAGAAGGGGGTCCGAGACAATGGGTTGAATGTTGGGGAAAGCCACAGTCGCCATGAAGGACTCACGACTCGCCCTTCGTCAACTCCTCCCATTTTCTCATCTGCTTGCCACCAAGCCCGACCTTCTCAAGCAACAAGATCGCCCATTGCCCACCCGGCGACTGGGACAGCCAGAGTCCATGAAACCTCGGTACGATGCTGCCCTGAAGATCCGCCAGGTGATTTGTGTAGCAGCGGAGTTCGAGCTCCAAAGCAGAGACAATATCGCTCCCACTTGCTAGGCCGAGCTCGGTGTGATGGGGTGGGGAGAAGAGGCGGGCGAGCTTGAGTATGTATTGGCGTGGGGGTGGGTCGATCGTAGCGGGGGGCTGGGTGAGGTTGACATGGGTCTCGGCGCTGGAGCCCGCAGAGAAGGTGTCCGGTTCGGTAGAGCAGGAGCTGGCAAGGTCATCCGCATCCGGGCTGAGACAATCGGGAGCGGAGGCAGAGAACGTGGTGAAATGCGGCCCCTCGGCGATCAATTCGTCCAACGACAGCCAAGGGTTCGCCTCGATATTGGATAAGCTAGGCACGGGGTTGGTAAGGTGAAACCGCCTCTCCTCGAACCATAGCAGGGTCTGCTGCGAGACATTGCGCGAGGTTTGGTGAAAGTGAAGGTTGGCATCAGATAGAGGCGTGCAATGACTTAGGCGGACCGACGGCGACGGCGACAGACCGAGGAATGAGATGTGTCCTTCGTCCATACTCGGTTGGTTGGAGAAAGTGTGATCCGTTGGCGGGGGTACTTTGGGCTGCATTTCTACGCTCCATCCTGCGCTTGAGTTTGGATTCGGTGTAGATCCGCAACGGATTCTGTGCTGCACCTTTTCTGTCCCATCCTCCGGACCGGTTTCGGCTGGAGTGCCGCCCCAGTTCTCGTCTCCCGCCCCAGTCTTCTTGCTCCTTTCGTTTCCATCCCCTCCCCCCCAACTCCTCCTCCTCTTCTTTGTACTTTTGTCCTGCTCCTCTCCGGGGCTCCTCACCCACAGTGCCTTCCAAATATCCGCCTTCTCTTCGATTTTGTCCGGTTGACCAGCATACAGGAGCAAAGCCAATAGCAAGGCCCAAACAGACATGTCATTCGCAAGTCCCTCCTCAAGCCCAACCCGCAAATTGCTGTCGCGAAGCACCGGGGAGGAAAGCGTAATCTGATTTCTCGCGGTGCGCAGGATGACGAGGAAGACGTTGTAATTCGTCAAGACGCCAACCTTTGTCCGCCGCTGATTCATGTATTCAAACGTCTAAGGTGATTAGCAATGCATATAATGATAATCACACACGTACTTGGAGGAGTGCATGCATGAAGGATGTGTCGACGTCCTCGTGAGTCAGGTATGTCCCATCGCTCCGTCTCCTGATTTTGAACCCGCCCGCCAGCGCCGTTCGGATCCCGCCAAGGATGATGTCCATTGAAAGCGAAGCCGGACCTTTTCGCTCCATGACAACTCTGTCGATCTCTCGTACGACGCTGTGGATCCCATCTCGGCGGAGCGATGCACTCACATCCGCTCCTCTCAGACCGCCGCCCTGCACCGAAGGACCCCAGGAAGTCCTGGCCGCAATTGATGGGTACGCTTCGGCTTTCAGTAGTGCGGCTTGGCGGGAAGCTGTGTAGTTGACCGCCTGGAATAGGAAGGACTCGAAGACAGCTGCGAGGTCGACGACTTCACCACGGATCACTGCGATCGAAGCCTGATGTTCGTCGAGAGTAAACTTCATGTCCCACTCGGATCCATTGACACGGTGCTTCGACAGGTCACTCCAGGATTCGTTTAGCAGGGTCGAAAGACTGACAAGGATACCGGGGTTGTGAGTAATCGACAAGGTATCGTTGGGGAGGCAGGAGAAGATGGTACCGAGTACCGTGCTGGGAGCTCGCGTACTGGCGCTCGCGCCCGGGGTGCTGCGCTGGACCCTACCTGTCTGGATTTCGGGTGGATCGTATAGCTTGAAGACATCGGGCAACGTGAGATTGTCGGCTGAGAACACCATCGACGGAAGTGCAGTGCTGAGAGGCAGGAATATGAAAGGGGGGAAGGGTGGGATAAAACAGACGGTCAAAGATGAGAGGCGGAGTTTGGGGCGAGGTCGAAGAGCAGGGGTTTGGTGAGCGGAGTTATGCGGTGTCTTCTCTGTGGCTTTTTCCCCCTCTTTTGCGTCGTTCATGCTCTTGTAGTCTTCTCATCCTTTCCTCTCGCATCCAGAGGACCGTTCTTTGCTTCATTGACTCTACTTCTGCATTCCGGCTTCGCCATCATCCCCACCGTCAAGGAGCTCCTCCACTTGCGCAAGGCGGCGGAGCTCCGGGGCTTCCTCAACGACATCGGCGTTTTCACACCTGCCGGTCGTGTGAAAGCCCCGTTGGATCGGCCTTCGTCTGGTTTCTGCTACCTTCTATCGTCGTCTTCTGCTCCCCTCAGCCCACCGCTGACTTCGTCGTTGCGACTTCCGTTTCTCGCGCCGATGCGGCACCCCATCTCGTTGTTGCGACTCCCGTGTCCCTTGCCGATGCGGCAATACTCCTCCTTCGGTCCCCCGGCGCTGCCCCTCCTCGTTTACCCGCCACCACGACCTTTGTCCGGCGATGCGCCTTCATTTACTCCATCAATTCCGCGTGGTTCAACCGTCTCGGGGCTGCCCCTCACTCTAGGCCGGCCGAACACTACCCCTGCCTGCGGTTTTGTGCCCCATGGCCCATCTTCTTCGCATCTCGGAGGCCTTCTCAAAGCCCGCATCCTCGCTTGGGCCGACCAGCTCCGTTTCTATCCTGACTCGACATTTGTGTGTATGCTGTTGAATATCGTCGACAATGGTGCCTCGCTGGGCACCGACGGCGCATCCAACGGGTACACATTCCCCCGTACCGTCTCAATCGCCGGGAATAGAACTTCGTCCGCGAGGAGACGCACCGGCGTTACTGCCTGACAAGGTTCGTGTCGTACCCTCCAATTACCCGTCGTTCATCACCCCGCTCGCTGCGGTCCCGAAAGACCGGGACCGACTCCGAGCAATACACGACCTTCGAGCGCTGAACGACTTGGTCCCGCCTTCCTTCGGGACCTTGCGGTACGCAACGCTAGACACTCATTTTGATGACCTCTCCCAGCTCCCGTCGGGAGCTTCCTTGTGGAAAGCAGACTTAGCCAACGCCTTCCGCAACATCCGCCTATCCCCGCTGGCATCAAAGCTCGCAGGTTTCGAGCTTGATGTTGTCACCTACGTCGACCTGTGCATGCCATTCGGTTCGCGGGTAGCCCCGGTCATTTTTAACTAGTGGCCGAAGCTCTGCCTTGGATACTGTCACGGAAGGGTGTGCGGCAGTTCATCCACTACCTCGACGACTTCTGCGGCTGCACGTCGTCGGCCGGCGAAGCCGCGGACAGCCTCCGGGTGTTTCGCGAGACGTCCACTACTCTGGGCCTCCTCGTCAACGAGAAGATCGGTGGCGAGCGACGCGCTGGCCATGCTTCGTATTTGCCGTTGAGAACATTCGGTACAGGCGCAGGCGATCGATCCCGTCACTCTCATTTTCAGTTTCTCGGTGACATGTGGCACTGGTGTCGACGAGCGGCCTACAATTACTTTCGTTCCATCCGGAACGAGATGGAAGCGAGTGAGGTGAATCGCGTCATGAGCGCGTACGTGGGGACGGAACGTACAAGTGTGGATCTAGTTCCTGCGGTTAGTCCTCTCCAACCGTAACGAGTACTGATGGCCAGGCTTTACGATGATCGTCTTTCATCCACACTATTGCTGAGACGTCTTGGCTGGACCCACAGACGTGGAAGGAGCGGCCGGATACCATCGTGAGGGCGGTCCAGCGGTACTTCAAGTGAGATCGGACCCCTTCGTTGCCTGTAGACCTTGACTTTGAGCCCACCGGCTTGCAGATTTCTCGAATTGGCCAAGGACTCGGACGAACTGATGGCACCAACCCTGGGATTCGATATCGTTGGCAAACACATATGCTATCGGCTGCGTTCTACTGGTGAGTGTCTGCCTACCCGCACCCGCACGCTTGCTGAATCCAATCAGCGAGGATACGATTCAACTTGTGAGACGAGTGTTTGATAGTGTTTTTGATCTTCCCTTCTAGAAGCCAGCCAGCGCGGGATTTGACTGACGCCAGCAAGGGACGAGGTGGTCGAGGAGTCGACTCTGGCTACCCGCGTTTGACGACACCGCGGTTAGGGGGTTAGGGGGTATTGTTCGTTGCATTCTGGTCATTAAGATAGTTCTGAGGGTCTTCGGAAGCTATAGGTATCTCAGGGAGGAAGAGTAGAGCGATCGGAAGAGATGGAGATGCTGTCAA
>JAABUP010001975.1_pt1 | contig 41516 bp, 66 predicted proteins | sample 5559201 | NCBI WGS metagenome assembly JAABUP01 (sample SAMN10711887, study PRJNA513373) | rock metagenome | isolation source: Antarctica rocks | place: Antarctica
GCAAAGGTGGCAAGCACGACGCCGCAGCGCGGCGTGGTCGGAGCCAAGGTGAAGATCTCTCCCAGGTGACAGTCCATTGGAGGCAATGGTGGTGAGCAGGCAGCAAGGGGGCTTGCCAGCCCAGAGTCGGTTCTGGGCCATCAGGTGACCATTGCACACGACTCCACACACCCTCAAGGCCTGGCAGCCTGGCAAAAACCTCAAAAAGTGCCTTGTCAGACTTTCAGACCTGCGCCGCTCCCAGTGATGCATTTGGCAACAACACTTTCAAGCTGCAGCATGCCTGCATATGCCTCAGCAGATCAGCAGCAGAACAAAGCCCAGCTGGTGGCACCTGTAGCACCCAGATATGCTCATTTCAAGCTGAGCATTTGGCCATCCCTTTGTCCCACCCATTTGACCTGCATTTTTCTGGGTTGACATAGCTTGCTCACACATGAGTCAGGGGCCTGCTGCCTCAGTGCACTTGCATCTGTTGTCCCTTGGGATGTTGATGTCATGTGCAAAGGGAAAAAGCTAGCATCACTTTCTGACATGCAGTATGCATGTAAGGGTGTATCAAAGTGTACCTACCTAAACCCTAAATATAGTCATGATTGTAGGTACCTGAACAAAAATGTCATAGCTGTCATTCCCAACCACCAGGCTGGCAGTGGCAGCACAAGACCACAGCTGCTGATTAAACATCAGTACCAAGGAAGGCAGCTAGCCTTGGCAGTACTGTTACACATTTCAGCTCAAAGAGAAATGCAGCAGCAATAATGCACTACTACGCTTCTGACTGCAGACCGATCCTAGAGAATGCATGCTGAGTTGTGGCATTCAGCGCAAAGATGAAACAGAGCAGGACATGCACCTCTTGACTTTGTATGATGATATGGTGACCAGTTCTGATCAAATGCTGCTGCTTCAAAATTGATAGAACAATTATATGTGCTTTGACATGCACGCTAGCTGGAAGTGCAATCAATTCTCACCTTTCCAACATTCACAGCTGCTGCAGGCCTACAGCACGGGTGCTCCTTAACACTTTCACACTGTGGTCAACTCTGTGGCTGCATGCTCTTTGTGCAATTTCTGCAAGGTAAGAACATATATTTTTGCTGCATGCAGCGCTGCTGAGACTTTATTAAGTGACACCAGCATGCATGGCAGCCTTGTCTTCTGCTGCCCTGGTGCTGCTCATGCAATCTCATCAGCTTGCAACGCAGGTAAAGTGTGGATGCAGTCTCACTGCATGTCTTGTAAGTAGAGCATCACAAAGTCCTGTCAAATGCACGGCTATGCACTGGGTTGGCTGCTGAATGATGACATGATCATGATATTGATGTGATTGTTGCTGCAGGCCTTGACAAGCACTTTGCATTCAGCAACAATGCAGCTAGTGGGCAGAGCACAGCCCCGGGTAAGGTGTTCCTCTCTGACCATTTTGACGTCAGGTAACACTGCTCACAGCAACATGCTTGAAATGCCTGTGTGCAGCATATCTGCATGGCAGCTGCCCCTATCATGCACTTTGTCATTGCTGATTACCATGCTACCAGTTCACTTGACGGCTGCATGATCGGCAAACACTGCATTGACTTCACCGCTGTGGACTGCATGTGTCAGCTGTTGAGCAGTGATTGCCCACCTGACTTCAGAGCCTGTCACTCAGGTGCTGACAGTGAGTTCCCTGGCTGTTTTTTTTAGCTTTTTGGCTGAGTCTCAGGTGGGACCGCATACAACAGTTGCAGCTTAGTGCATAGGATCAACCACTGTGTGCGCAGCTGCTGCTTGCAAGCTGAATGACTCACATAAGTTGCTCTCTTGCTGCCTTGCTGGCACACCTGCTACTGCACTGCTGGTATCATGCTTATGAAGGTTGCTTGAGCTAAATGATGAAACTACATTGAAAACTGCTGCAGTAAAGTGTTGCTGAGACCTGAATTGCTGCATGTTGCTGCAGGTCGATCCTTCCTGCTTCAATCACTGCTGCTGAGACTTGAAGCATTGTCAATTGCGTGACCTGATTGGCAGTCATAGCAATTTCAGATGTGTGACTGTCATTCAATTGGCAGGTTTTTGGCTCAGTGACAGCAGCAGCTGCAACAACAAAAACTGTTATAGCAGCAGGCATTTGACATTGTTGTAGCTGCGTTGGCATGCACCACAGCTTGCAGGTAGTGCTGCACTTCACTGTCAACCTGCACGCAAACCAGCTCAGCTGTGCAGTACTGCATGTTTGCAGCAAGCATAAGCTTTGGCTGCCTCTATGGCATTCATTGCATTATGATGCTTTCTGTGCGTACCTGGAGGGCTCACCTTCTGCAACTGGTGAGGGGCCGCTCTTAAAGTTGCCTGCTTTAAGTTTAGTTCTGCTCCCATTTCACGCGACAAGACAGCTGCCTCAAAGCGATGCCTGCATGCATTCAAGACACTGCACAAGTGATTGGTGATGCAGATGCCCAGCTGGCTTTGAGACTGCTGTTGCGGTGGAGACCTGATTCAGGTACTGCCAAGCTGCTCCAGGTCATCAAGTGGGCTGAGACTGCCATGTCCACAGATGGACTTTCCTCATTAGGTTGTGCAACCCAGGTAGACCTCAGATCGACACAAATGACATGCTTTACCACGATCTTTGTGCCTTCTGTATACAAGTACCGTGTTGCATGGCTGTGCCGTGATATTCATATAAAGCAGCAGTGACAGACATAAACATTTGCTCAGACCTGAGGCAGCGCTGGTGATGCCGTTGAGAACGTCACTTGCAAGCTGCAACACGCCTTGGCAGGTTCACAGCAGCTTCTTGCATGCAACCAATAGCTGCTGGCAATCAACACCCATAACTGCTCATTTTAAGCTGAGCTGCTGGCCAGGTTTGTTTCGCTTACCTGCCTAGCAAATTTCTTGGATCAGCAAAGCTTGCCACTCACTAAGTAGAGGCCTGCTGCCTCAGTGCACATGGATTGGGTGTCCCTTGATGATGTACATGCCATGTGCAAAGGCATAGGCCAGCATCATGAAAGTCTCGTAGGCAGTCTGCATGCAAAGCTGACTTATGGTATGCCTTCCTGAACCATAACGCCAGTGTAGCCTAAGGATCCCTGCAAGCACACAAGGCAGTTTCAGAATGACCTAGGGCCATTGGCAACCCGTCAAGCACCCCCTCACACCCATCCCAGACTCAACTTTGACCCCTCACTTGCAGGTATGCGCAGTCAACTCAGATTGAGGGGCTTGAGTCTCAACACTCAAGCAAAAACTGCACAAAGGACATGCTTATACATCATAGAACTTGGCAATACTTTGTCACAGTTTGGTGTCCAAACTAGCACAACGGGATACGGGACATAAAGTGAATATGTGATCACCCCCAGTTGGTAATATAATGTCAAGGTGAGTGCAGGCAACCACACTCATACAAGCATTCCAAGCAGTGCAAGTGAAGCATTAGGTACATCTTACAATTATTGCCCGTCATCACATGTGCTTGCTGAGAGACGCTGCTCCTACCTGCCAGAAAGTCAGCAAGCAATTACATGCAAGCCTAATCAGAGCAAGCCATGTGCGCATTACCCACAGCAACATAGACTGGACTGGTGCAACTGAGCATCCACATAGGCATGCAAGCATATTTGAGCATGCTCAAGCTTGACTGCAGGGCTGGCTGCAAGTGCCCTGGTGTTGGCCCTATCCTTAGGGACTGCTGGTAGTCTGTACTGAAAGCACCTGCAAACATACACAGCATCAAGCAAACAAAGCATTGACGATCTGCAGCCTGCGCGCTTGCTATGCATATGCTGACATTGTGATGTCTCCAGCCAATTGCAACACTGACATACAGATGAACTTTTTTTGGCAGGGCTGCTGATGGATGGATGCTGGAGCCAAGTCAACCATGCGTATGCCGGAGCCAAGTCAACCATGCGTATGCCAGGGGTGATGCACATTCACAACCAAGGCGGGGACTGTCACAGTGTTGGCAATTGTGATGTTTGTATTGTTGTTGCAGGTCTTCAGAGTTGAATATGTATCCACTTGAGCTGCATCGGAGCCTTAGCAGCAGGCCAGGGTGCATTACTGTATCATTCCACAAAACATGAGATGCATGATCTGCATTGATGATGACCAATATAGGTGACCAATAGCCTCATGCAGCACTGCAAACTTTATACGCTGGTGCTCGTATCCGCACATGCATTGGCAACTGCTCTGATTCTCATTGGTGACTGTTGTGGTGTATCACCAAAGGCACATTTATTAGTGACACATCATTGAGGCAGTCAAGTGTCAGCATGCTTGTAAGTGTGATGCACATTCACTAGTGATGCGCATTCACTAGTGATACACAAACTCAACAATGAGGCTGCAAGGCTGCTCATGAGTGCTGGTTCCAGGCATGCTAGCGCTTTGCATTCATCAAGACTGTTCAACAGCAGCAGTGTCGCTACAACTGCTTGAAAGGTGTGACTTCTGTGCACTTCCAGCATGTGTTGTACAGATGTGAGTTGAGACACACTGTCAACTGCTCCAGCAGCTCTGAAACAGCAGCATCTGATCTATGCTGGAGACTGTATCAGTACAAAATGCCAGAGCTGCATGTTCTGCACTAGTCTTGTACTTGGGGGCATGTGCTGAATGCCACAATTTCAGCACGCAGTCCGAAGGGCTGCTGCTGCTGCTTGCCGCTACATAGTCGTATTTGAGCTGGGACGCGTAATAGTGCTGCTAGGGCTGGCTGCCTTACTTGGTGCCCATGTCCCAGTGAGCAGCTGTTGTCTTGCGCTGCCACCGCCATCCTGATGGTAAGAACCTGCAGCCCTGACATTTGTTTGTTTTGCTGCTACAGGCTATCAGCACTGGTCCTTGGCATGTACACATTGGTCAGCTCTGTGGCTGCGTGTTGCCTGGACAAAGTCTGCACGCTGACATCAGGTCCGTCATGTTGCGTTTGGCTGGAAATCAAACCCATGAACGCCACACCAGCATGTATGGCAGCCTTGTGTTTTGCTGCCATGTTCAGGCTCATGCAATCCCATGAGCCTGCAACACAGCAGACTGTGACTGTGCTTTCATTGCATGTGTTGCCTCACAAGCTTTACATGATCCTTTCAAATGCATAGCTGTGCACTGACCTCGTTGTTGAGTGCTCTGACTAATGCAGGCCTTGAAAGCTGGTTTCAGCAGGGAGGGCAGAGTACACTGATGTGCCTGTCAGACAAGCCTTTCAGGTAAGACTTGCATGGAACAGGTCTTTGAAGCAGCCCTGCATGGTAGCTGTTCTTGTCTTGCCACCATGACTGCTGCTTACTATGCCACCAGCCATTTACACAGCTGCCGTGGTTGGCAAAAGCTGCACTGCCTTCAGTGCTGTGGGCCGCATGTGTCAGCTGTTGAGCAGTCATTGCTACCTGCCTGGCAAGCTTGTCACTAACAGTCAGCTGCCTTTCAGCAGCAGACCTTGCAGAGTTGCCCGGGCTGTGCATTGGCGGTTTGGCTGAGTTTCAGTCAGGACCACTCACAAGCATATGCTGACAAAACTTGTATACATCAGTCACAGCTGTTGTGCATTAGACCTGCCGTTTGTGCAAGTGCCGCCTGCTGTTGCAATGTCATATAGGCTGCAGTGCATTTGAGCCATTTGGCAGCAGCTTGTGTAACCCAACAGTACAGCCTGATTTGTTGCAGCATGCTACATGCCAATGTAGCATCTGGACAGCTGAATGTCTACATAAGTTGTCTCTTGCTGCTTTGCTGAAAACCTATTTTTGCAATGCTGTTACCATGGCTGTGAAGGTTGCTCGAGCTGAATGACAAACAGTATGGTACACTGAAACGTGCTGCAGTAAGTTGCTTTCGTGCATCAGAGCCTTGTTGCATGTTGCTGCAGGCCATCGCTTCCTGCTTCACTCACTGCTAGTGCACAAAGCTGCTGCTGTTTCAGCAGAGTTGGAGGTCGGTTGATTGCTTGACCTAAACCGCAGCCACAGAAGCTTTCAGGTCTGCGACTGTCGTTTGCATTGATCAATGCATCATGATGGTCAGTGCAATGCACAACAGCAGCAACAAAACCTTTCATAGCTGCTGCTAACTGAGAACGCTGTAGCCGCTTTGACATGGACCACATTTTGCAATGTAGTTCCGCAAATTTTCTGTCGAGCTTGAACTTACAACGAGATCTTGCATGCAAAAAAGTTAGCTGTGCAGCACTGCATGCCTGCAGCAGTTGGAAGCATAAGCTGTGTGTCCCTGTATGGCAATCATTGCATTACAATGCCTGATGTGCATGCCTGGCTTTTGTCAAAGTCTGTATGTCATGAGTGCAGGTTGCTGCTGGCAGCTCAGGCTTCCTGATAACAGAACGTTGCAGCCTGATCAGCATTCTAAGCTTGTCTATGCTGACAGCTAGCAGTGTGCTTGCAAGCAATTGATGGTACGTACCCCAGCAATTTTCCACCTGCAACCAGCTCTTTATGCAGAATCTGCTGCAAAACAGGTTGCATTTTTTGGTACCAAGAGTCTTGCGTCAATGCGTACAAGCTGTGGTATGACTTGCATACAATGCTGTCATACCACATACATATCAAAACATTGTGCAGTAGTCATCTGCCTACTTGGTAGATCAAACTCAGGTTCACTGCAATAGTGTAGTGTTGCAGCTATCAGGATGCTGCTGCTGTTTATGCATATATGCTGCACTTCTGTACTTGCTAATCAGTATCTGCATTGCATGTCACGGGCTGCATTGACTGCTGCTTCTGTGAACACAAGCTTCGTGTTGCTGCAGGCACTTGCGTTCTACTTGAATCACTACTGATCCGCACTACCGCTGCTGCTGAAGTATAGCCCATCTATCTTGCAGCTTTGGTTGTGTGACCTGGTGTCACTGGCAAGAAGCAGTCATGGTCGTTTTCAAGTATGAACTTGTTTCTTTCATTATGTTTAGCTTATGCACACAAACTGCACAGCAATATTACCAAAGCTCATCACAGCAGCAAGCATCTAACAATGCTATGAAATGTCAGCAGCTCCCAGTGTTGCGCGGCGCGGCGCGGCGCAACTTGAGCCGCAAACTTGCTGTCATGCTGAAAGAACTTAAAATTCTGCAATTGAAATTAAGAAAAAACTTGCCAACTCTGCACCCCTGCATGTAAAGGTCACGGTCTGTTTGCTAAACAACGTGCCAATCCACCTTGATCTGCGAGTACTTCGTTTCTTTCCAACTGCAATCATTGCAATGTTTTGTCTAATGTGCAGATGAACTCTGTGTCACATTGTGGTTGGGTGCTGGACATGTCGTTCACAAGAAAATTAAAATTGGAAGTTTGAAAAATCTGTGGTACTGATCCCAAGCGCAATTTACTGTACAGTACAAGATCTTGCAACCAGCATACCCTGGCTGTCTCAACTAAGTTCTCAAGTCTTGTTTGAAGCATCAAAGCAACAGTACATCAATGCATAACAGCCAATTGTCAGAACCGGTATATGTAGTGTTTTGCATTCATTTCTGAAAGCAGATGAGATGACAAACGTTCAACGGCCATACATTCAGGAATTGCCATCCCAGCACCTCCTTGGCACCCAGAGTTTGAGTTTCCTCCAGTCCTGTTTTGAGTCACAACTAGCAAGTGTCATCATCAAAGCAGTGTATTTGCTCTGCAATTTTTGGTACATCAGAAGAGAGATCGTCTCCCAGTGTGTGACCAATTCCTGCTACCACTTTCAAAACGTCCCGCATGAGGTTCACATTGGACAGTGCTTCTACGTGCGCGCTGGCTAGTGGCCCGCCCCTGCATGCAACACAAGACATGACAGACAGCAGGCACAGTGATGCATCAGGATGTCTTCATCTGCAGGTTCATGCAGCAGGAGCAAAGGTGTTGGGCAGTAAGCATAGCCAACTCTTCAAAGTATTGCAGCTGCATCCTGTTCAGGTGCTATGTCACACACAGCAGATGAGAGCGCAATGGCGCCAAAGTTATATGAAGCACATGCTGAGCAGCGAGTACCTGAGATCTTTAAAGGGAGATGTAGGCTGATGCACATATTCCCTGGATACTATGGGGATATTGGAGGGGTTGAGACGCTTGGTACGCCATCCTTTGTAGCACATCAAGCCTGTGCTGATGATTGGCACAGTACCGTCTCCATCACTGAGTCTCACACCACGCTCCTGCAAAAAGTTGGGGTCATCATGGCAAAGTTGGCATCAGCTGTGCGAGGCCCTTGCACCTTCACAACAACAACATGTATGCAGACTTGCAAGCTGACCAGGGACATGTGATCTTGCCAGCTTTCATGTGATGCATGTGCAGGTTGCTTGACAGGCTGTACGACTGCTCTTTGTGTGGTGGATGAAGCAGTGCAAGGTATGAGGAGGAAGAAGAAGCAGCAGACTCACTATGCCGAGTTCCGGATCATGCACTTCCGTATTGATCTTCCAGTGCATATCCTCCCGTCCTTCATCGCGCCTTGCTTCCGTCTTGTCCTCGTTAGACAAGTCCTGAGTTACAGTGCAGAACAAGAGTCAAGCGCTTGCTCCCCATGTGCAAGCTGAGGATCATGCCGATGGACAAGTCCTGAGTTGCTATGTGGAAGAAGACTCAAGCAATTACATTCACGTGTGCAAGCGGAGGATCAGGCAGGCAAGTGACTTAGTATGCAACACCACATGGGTGGACATGAGCACAGAAGGGTTCTGACATCCATGCTTGAGCCTTGACAAACAAAGCAAGGTATGACATGCAGTGAATTGTGTGTGTATGCAATCCAGTCTTGGACAATGTGGAGCATACATTAGCGTCCTCCACATGCTGGAAATGGTAGCTCCTTTCTGCAGGAGACCCCACACCGTACATGCAGTACATCCTCATGCTGGGAGCCTTAGGCAGAGGGTCCTTCAGAGGGTTCAAAAATTCCTTCTCTGGCCACTGCTTGGCTCCTGTCTCACTGCAAGCAATCCTGACAGTGTGATATTAGCAAAGAGACAAAAAGATGCCCCACAAAATACTGTGGCATACGGTGCACACTTGCACTCATTTTGTGTTTCTGCAAGTCTATCATCTACAACAAGTGATCATGGCATCCGCAGCACCCATTTTGTCCTTGACACAAACATCAGAGAGCAAAAAATTACCCACAGGGGCGCAGTCATTGCAGGAATGACCCAAGGCCATGGCCAGGCATTCAGTGCTCAGCGTCTTGCATCAAGCAAAGGGGCTATGACAGTACACCCATCATGACAAGCTGCACGAACAACGCAATGCATACCTGAGCTCATCTGTGTGCACTGCGCCATACAGCTCTACATTGTCCTGAAACTGTTTTGAGGTGACATTAAGCAAGATAGCCATGGCCTGGTCAATGTCATTGGTCTCCACATCATGATCTATGAAATTCTTCTTGCGCTCCACTCTTCCCTGTGTACAGTCAACTCAAGGCCTTGTGTATATATTAGTCAACCTTAGAAACTGCATCAAGCAGGCAGCCTATGGCAATAGAAAGGGGGCAATGCCAACAGGGTACCATGCAACTCAGGTCAACAAACAGTCAGAGTGTGATGCATATGGCTAGTGGGAGCACCCTCGCTCAACAACAACCCACAGGGAAGGGAAAGGCATGCACATGTTCTGCAAGCGTAGACATGATGCCATACCGCCCTTGCCAGGTACTGCTTGGCACACCTTTAAATTCAATTTGGAAAGTATCAAATCTGCCTTGTCATGAAGATTCCTGACAGTCAAGGAGTCCTTGATAGTTGTCCAGTTGACTGACCAAGGATATGGCCCCTCTTTTTTGGAAATGAACGATCTGCATGGTGAGCCACAGACGCCATCAGAAAAGGTTTCAGCACAAGCTGCCAAAACAAAAACAAGCAGACTCCATACAGCAGTCACGCACATAGCAGCCTCATAAAAGGCAACTAGTTGCATGCTGCTATATAGAGCATCAACACAAACAAATGTGCCAACATCCCATGACCTGTCACTGGAGAGGTCTCATTGACATTCAGGGCACACCAAGCCCCACTTTCTGAAAACAAAAAAAACAACCAGTGACAAAAAGTTTGAGCTGTTCAAGAACAGGGCTTGCAACAACACACCAACTTAGAGACACACCCATGTGATTCATTTGCTGCACGCATTGCAGGCGTGTCGTCAGGTGCCCACGTTCCATTGCCCCAGATGTTGGGCCCTCCCACCGGCAGCATGCCAATAAGGCTACCCCAGGTCCGGAAAAGGCGGGAACGTGTGGTGCGCGGCATCACCCGCTCTACCATGATCGCAGGCAGGGAGCCCAACGCGGCTGTGTCCCTCATCTCACCTGTGCACCGTTCACTCCCTCATGCTTTCATTCACGCTTGCATTTAATCAATTCATCTCTTCAATTCATCAAGTGCGGCAAGCCAGAACTCATACAGGTGTAAGGTTGTATTCAGCCTGTAACACACATATTATATGTCTTACCTGACCTACATGCACTGTTTGCCTCATGCTTGTTTGCCACAATGCTTATTTCCTTGTGCACTCATGCCTGATGCAAGCATTCTAAGCATGTGCAGCTGAACAAGACAAAGAGCCAGCTTTTGGTGCTGGCTAACAGTGAAACATGTCAGGCCTGAAACAAGGCGTAGCATACAACAGAGAAGCATGGATAGGTAGGCTGACCAGAAAGACAAGCTGTGACAGCCTTGGGAACACCCAGCACAGGTCCAGCAATATTGACATATGCTTCCAGATGCTTCTCGCACCAGCCAGACTGTTCATTCTCTGCCCACCTCATAAAATTTCGGAACACATTGTCGCCCCACGAGTGCGACAACACTACAACCTGTCATCAATAACATCATGACTTTGCATGCATGAGACAGGATCTGCTTGCATATGGAAGGAACATGAAGCCTTCTCATTGTGTCCAGTCCTTACAAGCATGAAAACAGGGCTTGAACTGTGCAAGAAAGCAAGCTCCGTATGAGCATATTGGCATACAAACATAAGCTATTGTAACAGGCTTCAAATCAAAGATGAACACAACAACCTGTGTACAGCAAGACCATGCTTATGACACGAGTTTGCATGCAGCAATCAACGTGGCAGACCTTCTGCTTGTGAAGCTTGTGAGTACCCTCTATCGCAGCTTTGAGCTTGGTGAAATAGCCATCTCTTTGCTCCAGCAAAGGCACAGCCAGCCGCCAGTCATATGTGACACCTACCTGTTGCCACAAAGAAGCAGTGCATTGACCATAGGATTGCATGGATGAACCACAAGTAAGTTCTGGACAATAAATCAGCGCTGAGGCACAGATGGCAGGCAAGACCAATGCCGGTCAACATTATGGACTCACCAGACTATTGGAGTCATAGCCAAAATCCCCAAGGGATTCAATCAGCTTGGCCCACACATGATAACCAGGCATGAAGAAGTCCACGGCTTCCAAGCCTTCGGCTGCCCTGAGTCTGATTGCCCTATCTTCAGGATCCATCCCGGTCTTCTCGTCAAGCTGCATATGCTCAAACCAGCATGAACTGTTCCCGATGAAGCTCTGTGTCATGGTCAGGCTGCCCCAAATGCGTTCCCTGTCACAATCATTTCATTCAACATCATTGTCATGTCAATATCACTAGCTGTGCATTCCAACACAGATGTTCAAACTCAGCTATCGAGCTTTGTGAGATGCAATTCAGCACCACGCTCCTGTTTGCCTGATTTTAAACAGCAGCTAAGAGGTCTGACAGCGCCACACTCTGGTGTGTGAGAAGAAAGTGACACACCTGAAGTAATTTTCTGCGCATTTGTGACCTTGCCAAAGCTCCAGTCCAGATGTCACAAAGCCTATGCAAAGATGCATCTGGAGATGCTCAGTTACTTGACTCTGGACTAGCGATAGTCACAGTTGAGCTGCAGTCATGGGTGCCTTGACTCACCAGGCACCACAACAACTGGATGCTTGGGACGCAGCCCTTCGTCACGCAGTACTTCTCCAGGCCTGACCCAGTCCCTAGCAGAGTACTTGTCCCTTGCATTTATTGCCTGTGGCAGAACACTACAGCGTTGTTGTTTCTGAGCAACCATCTTGAGCCTACGATGTGCAAAAGTAGGCGCACCGCCCAAATTAAGCCTGCTAAAGCGACCCAAGCAGGCAGGCATTGCCACCATGGCATTCCACATCCACAAGCTTTGTAGACATTTCCACCTATCCTCTTTGCTGACTTAAAAATATGGCGTTTCTTTTTAGCTGGCTTTTCAGCTGATGAGCTGTGGTCTTCTTGTACGCTCTCCTCTGCTTTCCCATCTTTGTTTTGAGTCTGCTTGCCTCTACGTTTCATAGGTACACTGCTATTGCAAGTTGCGTTCGCTCACACCACGATCTCTTGGTCAGAAGAAGCTGAGTGCAGGTTGCAGTCGCTGTCGAGCTCCTATATCAGCCGTGGGACTACCGGCTTTGAACACAGTTGCGGGGCTACGCTTGGTCTTCTGCAAGGTGAATCAGTTCCACAGCTCTACGACGTCGTCAAGATTAAGGTGACCTCATGACCTCATCATTGACTAAAGCTCGACAGCCTGAATTTCCGAGCCTGAACCACATTGTCCTCACTCATTTAGCCAATCAGCCATCTAGGCAGCCATCTAGGCAGATCTTATCTTGTTGGCAGCAGCGTGTAGCGACATGAGTAAAGGTTCGAAGAGCGTCAAGTCCAAGCCACTGGCAGGGAGGATCAAGAAAGTCATGCAGACAGACGAAGATGTTGGCAAGATAGCGCAAGGAGCTCCTATATTGATGTGTACGTTATGCTCAAGCCCAGCCAAACAATTCTCCTTATCTGAACGCACCCCAGACGGGCACGTGTGTTGCAGCCCGAGCAATGGAGCTGTTTCTTAGCAAGCTGTGTGAAGGAACTGCGGCAGTAGCCACTGGCAGTCACGCTCGGACAGCAACGCCAAGCCACCTGTAAGATATGTCTCTTGTTATCAGGAACCAAGTGTTGCAGGCTTGTACTTCGAGTTGATCTGATCATACAGGAGAAATACAGCTGTGGTGTTTTGACTGCAGCAAGGCTTTTGTGACCTCCAATGGTAAAATGGACTTCCTAGCGGAAAAGTTCTCGTCTGTGCCTAATTATGTTGAGCCGGACATGCCTGCAAAGAAGCCAAGGTGACCAATCAGCTTGTGAATGCCTGTGAAGCCCAGAATTTACAGGCCTGAACGCGGCTTTTGCAGGGTTGAAGCTGACTTGACAAGTAGTTCATCTGGACCACAGCTCTCTCCAGGTAGCCCGCCTGCTGGTGGCAAAGCAGTCCGGGGCAGAGGCAGGGGCAGAACACGGGGCAGAGGTTCAGTACGTATCAGTGCAGATGACAGCAGGCAAACACAATTGAAAGAAGAACAAGAAGAAGATGCTGCAGCTGACGGCATGTCAAGTGCTGTGCATGCTCAGCATACTGTAACTTCTGAGGCTGAAAAGACCCCGATGGGTGTATTTGCCAAAGCCGAACCTCTTGCAACAGACTCAATGGAACTGCAAGCACAAGGGTCTGCACAAACAGCGGCAGACAGGACTTCAGATAACAGTGTGGCACTTGCACAAGTGCTGCCCACAGCGATTGTGCAAGTATCTGCGATGCCCGACACAGCAGACCATGACATCAGCATGTCAGCTGTTCCTGAGCCAAGCATGCAGCAGTCAACTTCATTATCAACACAGTCATTGGCAGCTGCAACGGTCAGTCTGACTGCTGGTTCACCAATGCCTGCCAAGTCTGACTTGCTTGTAGAAGAGGATGATTATGATGCTGATGAGTTTTAAGTACTACAGTACTCATGTTGACGTCCTTGTTTCTGCTTGTTAAGGCCAATAATGACTGCACAGTTGCAGTCACACTGCATTTGATGACCTTGAGCTTATGATTTCTGCTGCTTCTGTGTATCAGTGAACAGTTGGATGTGCCCTCTCAGAACGTGTGTCTGTTGAAAGTGCATTTCCATTTGGAATTAGTTGATTTTGAGTGAGCAAGCAAATCTGCAATCATGGTCACCGTGTGACTGTAAGGTGTTTCCTTGATAAAATGGATCTCAGATACACTTTCCCAAGGACACTAATTTGCAGAGCTTGGTAAAGTGCCTGGATCATAGGGGTATTGCATCGGATACAGTATGCAGTCAAGCAAGGTTGTGTTAGGCTGCGCAATGCATTGCAATGCATCTCGATAAGGTGTTTTGCAAGGTCTTCAACTGGCATGCCTGGTCAGATGTGATTGCGTATACCCTACGTTCCAAGACGATTGTAGATAAACTTGAAGATTCACCATTGACTTGGCGCAAAGACACTGATAACAAGCACAGCTGCCTCGCATTGGTCCAGTAAGAGGTCTGCGCATGCACACAGGAGTGCATCCTGTGTGCACGCGACCAGCATCAATCACATCTATGCACATTGTTCAAGGTGATGCAACTCTGACATCACTGACTGCTCACTTTCTAGCTTTTGCATTTGTTTGGGCGTCAAGACGCTTCCATCACCTGCATCTCGCTTATCTTTCAGCTGTTGAATCTGTTTCAGTTTCTTTTGCAAATTCCGAACTTTCTTTGCTGAATCAGTCCCTTGATTACTGCTGGTGTCAGCTGCTGCCTGAGTTTCTGCTGAATCATCATTGATTGTTAATGTGTCAATACCTGCACGCCAGACCTTGAGTTGAGAATGGTGGTCCAAGGTGCCTGTACTTGCTCTCGCCCACACAGATGCAGCTTCTGCATCTGCAACATGCCAGCACATCACACTTGTACAACGAGCTGTGCAAAGAAGGTGAGGTCTGAAACTAACCAGATGATGATGTGCCATTGGTATGTGGCTCAGGTGCATCATCTGGTGTTGTTGCATCATCAGCACCAGCTCCTGACCCCTTTTTCTTTGACCTCCTTTTGGAGTTTTTGGAGGCAGCTTTGGTATCAGGAGGAGCAGCTCCAGGTGGCAAGGCGCGCCCTCTTGCTACCCCCAACTTACCCCCTGGCCCATTTAAGTCACCAGATAAGCTGAAAGATGAAGCAGTAGATGTGCCGTCACCTCTGCGTGAATGTGGTGGCACATAGCCTGCACATGACATGTTGTGATGTTGATGCATCTGCCAGCAATCTTTTGCATCACTACACACATGCTGCATTGCAACTGGCAGCCAGAATGAATGTGCTCAACACCGGGTGCTTTGACAGCAGTACACAAGCAATGGTTGAGACTGCCACCTAGGCAGTTTGTTGCAAGCAAATGAAGCATTTGCTGGTGGCTCAGTCAATTCAATAAGCTGCATGCGAGCCATGGCAACGCCAGTCCAGAGCATGAATTTGTGAGGCATGATAGATGACCTTGCTTCTGTGGGGGTGCTGCAGAGGTGGAGGCTCTGCCTGCACTGCTGGCCTGGGCACGCGGTGACTGGGGCAGGTCTGGGTAGGTGCCAACAGGGGCAGGCTGCCAGCTGGCCTCCAGCAGGCCTTTATCTACACGCTTGTCCAGAATCTTCTCACCAGTATACCTGTATGGCAAAACTGCTTTGCTTTGTTCTTTCAACCGAATGACAGACTTTTCTGATAAGTACCTTGGCCTTGCTGCATGGACATCACAAGCAACTTCTCACATCCAGAGTTTAGCTCTCACAGATTGTGAAGGCGTGCTTCATAAGCCAGAATGCAATAAGCGGCACACTTGACCAAGCTGAGTATAACATCAAACAAGCAGAACACAAAGGCGGTGCTGCACAATGTGCTGTGCTGCACATGCAGCAGGACATCACATGTTGCTGCCCTCTGCACAAATGCTCCCCAACAAGAGGCAGTGCTGAGCAGTTACCTCCATATTTGGTAGCCATTGTCAACATTGAGGCGGGGTGCCACGGTGGCTGTCAGGAAGTGGCGGCCATCTGGAGCCCAGTCACATGTCACTGCCACATCATTCCTGCATCAAGCTTTATCTGTGAAGGTGGCCGGGTCATGCACAAGCCAAACTGCCAGGTCTCAATTTTAAGTGACAAATTCACATTTATGTATCAGGCAGGATATGCACAGGGTGTCTATACATGCTGTGCTTCATGATGGAGTCGCTATGAAGGACATTGATTGGCTTGTGGTGTGGCTGACCTGCTCGCTTGTGTTGTACCCGACTGATAGACTGGGGGACAGCATATTGACTTCTATGTCTGGCAGTACTGAAGCAGCTTCTTTTTTTGGCTGGGCATGATAAACAACCATATTGCACAACATGAAACAAAGCCTACCATCATAATGGGACCTCATTTCAGGTTTGCTTCTAGTTTATGCTGTCAAATAGCCCTAAGTTCAGCATTGGAGGTACTGCACCTGACTTGGCTGATGACTTTGCATTTGCCGTCTGCCTTCTTGTCCAGGAAAGTGATGTCTCCAGGCAGGTTGCCAAATCCACACAGAGCCAGGAAGCGTCCCTGTTCAGCAGCAAGCCATGTTTGCTGCTGATTTTTGCCGCTTGTCTCAGCCAGAACAGAATGCAAGATAAGTTGCAGCTGCTTGCTGGACAAGCTGTGTGGCTAATTGCTGAACACCAGCTTGTGTGCATGCAATGGGCTTGCCTGGGGGTTCCACTTGATGATGTTGTAGGGTCCAGTACCCAGGTCAAAGACAGGCTTGCACTTGGCATCAAACAGCACAGTCTTGGCTGGCATGAAGCCTGCCACCACAACGAAGAAGCAGCCATCAGGTGACCACTGAGCATCATGAATGGGCCCATCCTGCAACCATACATTGAAAGTTTCAAACTGACAAAAAGAACAGTGCTTGGCCAGCCAACAAAGGTAATGAAGCCGTACATGGCGTGGTTTTTGTGCTGGAAGTACTGATGGTTTGTGCAAGGGAGCTGCAAAATGCAACAATGTCTGTTGGTGAAATTCAAGTTATTACCTTGAGATTGGGCACTAGGCAATCATTGGTGCCATCAGCAGCTAGGTAATGAATCTTCTGTTCCCCATAGTAACTCTGGTTGGTGACATCAACATCAGCAGCTGTGATGGCCAGTAATGCTGTTCCAGTGGAGTTCCAGTACAGTCGCACACTGTTTGCCTGCAAGACACTTGAAGTTGAGCAACTCAACACATATCACGCACACAGCTTCTGAACTGAGCAATGTTGTGAATGGTACACTTCAACTCACTTGGCAATATGGCTGTGGTGGCAGAATTGCACATGAAGGCCAAAGGCAATGTTTTGCTGCATGATGATAGACCTTGCAGCATGAAGCCTACTCTGAAGAAGCTCCTCCTGGCAATTGGTGCAGGGGCATCTTGAGACTTGCCCAAAGAGTTCACATCCCAGATGCCAACGAAACCTGGAGCGCCTTTGCCCTCTGGCACCCATGCAGCTAGCTTCAGCTGTGAAGTGTCAGCTGCAGGGGACAGGCCAAAGCCTCCCACATTCTTCAGTGGTAGCTTGTACTGCACTCCTGCACAACAGACAGCTTGGGTTTGCAAATTGCACAGCTGCTTGCAAAGTTTCAGACAGCATCATGATGTTACTTCTTATGTCTAATACTTCATGGGTTACGGAGATGCAAGGCTGTCAGAGCAACTCATTCCAAACAACATTTTTGGTACACACACGTGATGTACATAACCTTGAGGGGCAAGGCATGCATGTTACATGGTACAGACTTGCCTTCTGCAAAAGCCCTGGTCTTGTAAATGTTGATGGTGTTGTTGACCATATGTGCCAGGAAGGCCTCATCAGAGGTCAGCTGCAATGCAGGCCATGACTCCTTGCTCATGCCTTTCTGGTATAGCTGCACCACCGTTTCCCCAGTATCCAAATCAAGTAGCTGCACAGTCCACCAAAACTATGTATGAGCTGCCACATCATCAGGCACAGCTTGCCCAGACAGATCACCAACAGTGGGCAGGACTTTTTGCCGCACAATGCAACTGCAAGCATATGTGAGCAAGCAATACGCTGCAAATTTCTGCCACAAGAAAGGATAGCCTGATTCAGCAAATGCAGGAATCATACAAAGTGAGGAGCCTGTAATTGCCTCACAGGTGTATCAACATGCAAAGGCACAATGTGACATGCGATGTGAGGATATTTTGCTCCCTCGAGTGCATACAGTGCAGCTGATGATGAAACAAGTGAGTAAGCCATGCAGTTTTGTCACCTTGAGGTTTTTGTCTGCATTGCCTGCTTCCTTCTGTGGCCTCTGAAAGGTCTGCAAGAGTGTGCTGCCAGGAGAAAATGCCACAGCCACAATCTGAGGCAGCTTGAGGATTGAATCCTGTAAACAATGCAGCATGTCATGGTGCCTGAGTTAGAGCATGAAGTTAATGTCCACAACTGCAGCTAAACAATGATGGTTCTACTTGCCTTCTGTGATGCCCCGAAGCGTGTGATGGACACCTGGTCTGCTGAAACAGCCGCCAGCAACTGCCCGTTTGTTGACCAGGTGACAGATGAAGCAGGAATGCTGCAAAGACAGGCAGCCACTTGTACATCAAGATAAGGCTTGCAATGAGAAATACATGATGCGTGACAGGAGGAGATTTACCTGTCGAAACTTTCGAGCGATTTCACCTCAGGCAAAGCATCAAAAAGCGTTGCAGTTGTTCCTCGACGAGCTGCAAATGCAGACGCCTGTCATTGAATGTACACTGCAACAATTTAATATTGATAGACATGGCAAGACCCACTTATTAGTCGTTGCGCCTGCGTCTGCGACATGGTGTAACGCCTAAGAGAGCACTGATCACGTCACTGTTGCAAATAAATCAGCTTTCGGGCCCAGCTTTACACACGGCTACTTCCGATCGTCGAAAATAAGCATAAGAAAAGCAGATAAACTTCACGATCTCACGACCGTGCATCGGCGTCGCGCGTGACCTTCTCCAACAGCTCGAAATTGATCGTCTTCTGCAAACACGAACAAGTTTTGCACTGCCCAGTGCGCTGCCTGTGAATCTCTGATTACTGTTCTTGGTGACTGTCGGGTGGGCTTACAGTGAACGGTCTGTTAGGTGGTTGTACAGTGAAAGTACAGTGAACAACAGCTCAGCCCTGGTCGTGTTTTTTGCCGCTGCACAGCACACACGAGCAACAAGGTTGCCCTATGACATGCTTCTCTACAAGACGGTGATGGAGCTGGACAACCGCTGAGTGTGATCAGTGTTCGGCAGAACTGTAGCGGCATGGGTCGTGGTAGAGGAAAAGGAAGGGGCGGTGGAGAGGAACGAGAAGATCAGTATGGTGGTGGATTTGGTTCTCAGGATAGAGAAGAGCACTTCAGCGCAGGGCGTGGTGGCAAAAGTGGAGGAGGCGGCGGAATGACCGGAGGTGGCGAAGCAGGTCAGCCTGCTGATGACTTATTTTTGCTTCGTGTACAGTGACTGGCTTGGTAGCCTAGCACTCGCTCTTCCTGCTTGCAGGGGGTTCCAAAAAGGGAAGCCAGGTGTCATACACAAGGCAGGTCCCGAAGTTCCTGCAAGCTCATGCGCACCTTCTGGGCAAGGGAGCCATGGCTAACATGGCAGCACCTGAAGGAGCAACCTTAGTGCAAGATGTTGACAGTGACAAAGAGGGTGATGTTGAGTATGATGATGGGGTGAGCATAATTGCTATCATCATGTATGCAATTAAAGTATAACAATCATTCAAGGCTTCCGTTTTTGCTGCACTGCTTTTGGCTTGCAGACAGCAGACCAATGTGCATTGTGGCATACAGGGTGCATTGCAGCGTGCAGTTGCTGAGAATCCCAGTCTTGTTCAAGATGACCCTGCTTTTCTGAGATTAGCAAACAAGGTGAGCCGTACCACTCTGGCAGCAGAGCAACCTGTGGCATGCGTATGCTGTTGCACACTGTATTTGACAATATTCAGGGTACTTTGCATGCACAATGAAGGAGTCTGTACTGAACTGAGATTGGACGCAGGGCAGGGCTGCTGAGATCAAGGCCAAAGGGAACACTGCATTTGCAGCTGGCACATTTGATGAGGCTGTGATGCACTTCACAGCCTGCATACAGCTTGATTCAGAGTGAGTCCTGAGAAGACTGCTGCTGTGCAAATAACTGTCTTTGCTGAGCTATTGCAGTTGGTTGTAGTAGTCAGTATTTGTGTGCTGTGTTAGCTGAGTAATAGACAACCTTGTGCAGGAACGAGATTTACTACAGCAATCGTGCTGCAGCCTACATGTCACTGAAGGAATATACCAAGGCCATACAAGATGCCCGCAGGGTGATAGCTATAAGACCCAAGTGGGCAAAAGGCCATTCACGCCTTGCAGCTGCCCACTTTGCTTTGCAAGACTACTCAGAGGTATTGCTGCTGGATTAAGAACAACAACTTTCAACAAATGTGCAGGCAGGACAATGGACATGTTATATGTTTCGCATGCTCTAGCATGCTGAGCTGCATTACTATCCCTTCAATCCTGGCATACAACAAATCAGACAATGTTGGTTTCCCCTATAGGCCAAAGAGGCGTACCAGAGAGCATCTGAGCTGGAGCCAGATGACACTCATTTGTTGGAAGCATTACAGAAAGCTGACATCATGGAGCGCAAAGCAGCTGAGCAGCACAAGCATAAGTTCAAGCGAAAAGACATACTGCCTTCAAGCAAAGACAAGCCATCAAGCAAGAAGCAGAAAGCACAGCCCAAACTGTCATTTGATGATGACTAGATGTACACCAAGATACACTTTAGTGCCAAATGGCAGCGCTTGCTTGTTTATTTCTCTGCTGCCTCATTTGCAAGCACCTGCTTACTCAATCAATCACTTTGAATTCTTTTGTTTATAAATTAGGAGTCATCAGGGGAGTTGTAGCAGAGCTGAGGTAAAAGGTGCATTGCCAGCATGTCAGGAGGCTAATTCCTGCACTGTCACAGGAGTCAACAGACAACTACTAGAAACAAAACATAGTCAATGAAAGATCATGGCGTTTGGCGACTCGGAACCAAACAAGTTGCAGTAGTGATGCTGTAGTGCAGGGGGGCGCTAGCATCGCTATGCCACACGCTCTACACCAATCTAAGCCAAGCATTGAAACCTGGCATGTGCAAGCAAAGCTGTAGGGTTTCCTTCGTAACGAAGTAGGGCAGCACTGTGAATCGATGCTCGTTGCGCGCTGCTAGCGCGTAAGGCCAAATCCAAGTTAGAGCAGTCAGGTTGGTAGCGCGGGGTGGGCTACGATAGACACAATCATGCAGCTGCCTCAGCACAAGTTGAATTTTGGTCTTGACACCTGCTATTGCAGACGCTAACGAATTTAGCTACAGGAACACAACGCTTCGCTCAACAGGGCACCAACTGAAGGCTACTGTTGCTGAAGCCAGACCAGTATCATCTCTTGTGTATCTAAACGCTGCTATGCGATCAGCTAGCAGGCAGTACGTTACAGGAGTGGCCAAAGCTGCGCGTCAGCTCGAAGGCAGAGTGCACCAGGTGTGACATTTGCCTGTGTCTTCGGTGACTGCTCCACGCCTACCACTTACTCCGCCGATCATCAACACACCAGTTCTTGGAGAGCTGCCTATTTCCAGCCAATATGAGGGTGTACTGTAGGTGCTGGACAGCAGCAACTGCTTCACTAGGTCTTCTGCAACTAATGCCACCCTACAGCAGGAAGCGGTGAACAGCAAGCTTGTGTATGCTGTGTCTGGTGCTCCTCAGCATGACCGGCAACCCCATCCAGAGACAGCCAAGCGTGTGCCAGCCATTCTTGCAGCTCTTGAGCGCACAGGCGTGACGTCTTCTGCTCATGCTGACACGGTAGACGACAGACTTTTGCTGCTACCCATCTGATATGTCTCACTGGCTGATCAAGGTTCAATGCTTGTGTAGCTGAGGCTGTTGCAACAGCCTAGAACAGCTACCATGGAGGAGATTACTGCAGTGCATGACCTGGAGTACATACAGCAACTCAAAGACACGGCTGAAAATAATTCCCCAACTGTGGTAGCAGACTTTGATGATCCTGATGGCTTCACCTACATGACAAGCACCTCATTTGATGATGCTCTCAAGGTGAAAGGCTGACAGCTGACTCTCTTAAAGCATGCCCAAGACTACTGCTCACACACACGATCAACAGCAATGCACAAAACTGCAACTGGGAAAACCAAAATGGCAAGTGAGTGGCTGATGTGCCCTCAGGCATCGGGAGGAGCACTGGCCTTGGTGGATGCTGTGGTTCATGCCTCCAAGCAGCGCAGCACAACAGGAGAGGTGCCTGCAGGCTACTCCATAGCAAGGCCGCCTGGTCACCACGCAACAGCCAACCAGTCAATGGGTTTCTGCCTGCTTAACAATGTCGCCATTGCAGCCAGATATGCCCAGCAGCACCATGGCCTGAAAAAGGCAAGACCTCTTGTCACATGCTCATGACACCCAATGTCAGCTGCACCATCAAGGCCAATCACAAACACGCTGTTGACATGTTTGTTCCTTAAGGGCAGCCGCCACTGCTGCTGCTGAGCTTACTTATCATGGAAGTCTGTATGCAAGTATGCTCATGGTACGTGTGTGTGTGTGTGTGTGTGTGCTGTCATGTGCTGGCTTTCATGACTTGCTGTTGACTGCAGCTTCAGCTTAGTCATACAGCTAGGATTGTTGTTACAGGTCATGATTCTGGATTGGGATGTGCATCATGGCAACGGGACCAATGACCTATTCTATGATGATGACAGCGTGCTGATGATTGACATGCATGAGGATGGTGTGTGGCCTGGCTCAGGGCTGCTGAATGAAACCGGGACAGGCAGGGGGCAGGGCCATACCATCAACATCCCCATGCCAAGTCAGACCGTCCCCTACTGCTAGTTGTAGATGTGTCACACAAAACATTGCCCATATTTTGCAGCTTATCAAACACATATGCAAGTCTGCCATGTAAATGCATGTGAGTGGTACGATTTGCATTCCTGCATTTGCACAGTGCCTTACACATCATGTGCCTGCAGTGCTTTGTGCTATAAGCCAACTCAGCAAGCATGGCCTTGTGATATGTTGGTCCTTTGTCTCTTTTAAAATGGCTAGCAAACTTGCAACTGCGTTTGTGCCTGAGTGTATGGTAAGCTTCCTGTGCAAAGTGCAAGACCTGCATCCATACCTAAGTTGTTTTGAAACCTGGGCTTTGTGGCAGTGCAGTTGGCTCTGGGGACGCAGCAGCTCGTCTTGCGTTTGACAAGATCATCCAGCCGGCAGCCATACGCTTCCAGCCAAACATCATCCTGATCAGTGCTGGGTATGACGCCCACTGGCGGGACCCCTTGGAAAAACTCAACTTCTACAGCAGCACCTACCACTTCCTCACCCGCCGCGTCAAACAGCTCTCCAACAAGTTGTGCGGTGAGCTTGTCTTGTGCATGCACAAAGGCTGTCCAGCCATACACCTTACGGCAGAATTTGCTTTGTAAAAGTTTTTTGATGGACTGGTGGTCATGTCAGTGAGGCTTGTCAGCAGCCTACTGGCGGAAGCCCACTGCCCATCATAGTTCAATCTGCTTGTTTGCATGCAGGAGACTCTTGTGAGTCACACTGATAGACTTTGAGTTTGTCTTGTGGTCAGCACGAGTCCGTGAACCTCCTGGTCTTTCACGCCTGCCAGGAGGTTCACTGATTTGCAATGATATTCTGCTAGTTTGGTGTCCACTTGCAGCAAAAGGTATAGCTGTGTGGCATGGTGTTACCTGCTTGTTTGCACGAGATGCGCACAGCACTGCCTGTGACCCTCGTTTTGCACTACTCACTTGCCGTGCGCATGAGCAAATATGCTCAAGCGCACCGTTTTCCGTCAGGTGGATGTTGTATATGTGCACAGGAGGTCGACTTGTGATGCTGATGGAGGGCGGCTACAGCTTGCAAGGTCTGAGTGAGTCTGTCTCTGAGTCCTTTCTGGCGCTGCTGGGAGAGCCTTCACACCATCAGCCAGACACAGATGTGGTTGAGCCCATGGATGCTGTCTGGAAGCGCATTGCAGAAATCAGGAAGCTGCATGGGCTGGAACAGGGCACACGCTGACAAATTCTTATGTAGATCTATTGCCTTTCAGCTTAGAACAGTGCTGTGATGCATTTGAGTTGGTATGCAGGTCATCAAAATGCTGCAATTCATTATGAGCAGTGGCTGATGTAACTGGCCCACAAGGGCCAATGCACTCTCAGCATGATGCGGCAAAACTTTGATATGCCATTGAAGGCCTGCGTAGTGTGTCTACAACTCTGACGCACACATTGTCTCCAAGAGATTGCAGCAGATGAGGGATTAACAAGATGCACTATACATAATACCTCGTGGCTTTTGACTAAGTTAGACGTTCCTCAATGATGAGAGTCAAGACCCTGTCAGCGTAACAAGTGGGGTCAAAAATTTGCAGTACTGATGGATATGGGGTCACAGTCAAGTTGCTGTGCACAGCCTGGTCACATGATCAGATACAGGGTTCGGTGAATCAGGCAGTATTTGTTCCTGCACGTACAGGGTTCTCTGCTGAAGGAGCTGAAGCAAGGTAGACAGAACCTCTCCACTTGATGCACCATGAGCACAGTATTTTCTAGGTAGAGCAGCAGTGCTGGCTTGCTATCACAGAAGGGGCCGCGCCAGAACGTCAACCAGATGGTGCATAGCATACTGACACCTTGCAGTACTTACGTGGCCCAGTCAGATTCAAACTCTGGAGCAAGCGGCCTGGCATGACCAGACAAACATGCTGATTACAGCATATACATCTGTTTGTACCAGCAACACATCATGTAATTGTGTTCTTAAAGCACAGGCAGAAACAATCTGCCAGGCCTGACAGTGTCTATATCTGATACCTCAATGGTGGAATACGACTTGCAATAAGAAATCTATCTACTTGTTTTGCGGAAAACCTGCTACCCTAAAGCCTAAAACTGTCAGTACAAGACTACCTAAGCAGAAATTGCTCTGAATGCAAGGTATGAATCTGTCATGTGTAGTTACGTCCAAAGCACACAGCAGCAATAATGCCTGAGTAACAGCAGACACAAAAGAATATGGGCAAACCAAATTCATTCAGAGGACACACAGGATTGAGTTTTGAGCATAAGCATGAAACAAGATTGCAGCCAATCGGCAACAGCACCAAGACCAGGTCTGCAAACTCTCAGGAATCATTTGCATAGGTCATGCCTGTAAGAGACTTTGCCACTGCCGCCACATTGGCTGCCTGAGCTGAACTGCTACTGCTGAGTTACTGACTCATTGTTGCCTGCAGCTGTGCACTTGCCCATAGACTGTGAAGCCAGTGGAATGGATTGTGCAGAAGAACCATGGGTGCTGCCTGACATGACCTTCTGAGTCTGGGTAGATACCCATGTCATTTGCTTTGCAAGCTGATTCCTGGCAGCCTGTGCTCGCCTCTCAGCAAGCAGGTAGCTGAAAGGGCCCAACTCCTGAAGTAACCTAGGAAGTGTTTCTGGGATACCTCCACTGATCTCAAAATTTCTGAGAAGGCCATCTTCCCTGAAGAACTCCTCCACAGGCTTGGCTTGACTGTTGTAGACCTGCACATGGTATTATATATACTTAGATCCCGACTGATGATCATGATGCAGATCACATTGGAAATTCTCAAGATGTGAGCTTGCAACATCTTTGTAAGGGCAAAAAAAGCAGTCAAGGGCGAAGGTGAGCATAATGCTTGAGATTTTGTTGCTGAGATATCTGCTGAGATAGCTGGACATGTTTGCATTATGAGACAGCTCAACAAAATTGCTCAAAGTTACAACGGAGCTTACATCTATACGGTTGTTGATGGTTGCCAGATTGTCATCTGACCGGATCTCCATCTTCTCTCGGCAGTTCTCAGGTGGATTCAGCGGAGGCATCCGAACCTCTGGCTGGCCGTTGGATGCTGGCAGCATAATATCAGCGACGTTGAAGTTCTTTCCACAGTCCCGGCAGATCCGCCTCCCTAAGCACTTGGCAGTCAACACCTGCAAAAGAGCACAATGATACACCAACTTGTGCTGTAATGTTGCTGCGAGAATACAGGGCCGCAACACACTCAAAGACAGAATGGCTGCAACAAATCAAACACAAAAAATCAAGCAACAGCAATTACCTCTGGTCGCAAAGACAGGTTGACAGCAAGCTGAGTGTCTGCAATGAGAGCCAACATCTGTGCCTGCCGCCTTGTTCTAGGAAATCCGTCAAGCAACACCCCAAGCTCTCCTTGAGCCTGACCATCCTGCAATCTCTTTTCAAGCAACTGCAAGTGCAAGATGTCAGCGTCTGTGAGAGACAGTGCAGGTGTATGCCTAACATCGTTGTTGCAACTCACCTCCAGTATCATCTCATCTGGAAGCAAATCGCCTTTTGCAACTATTGCCTGAGCCTGCAGGTAGGTAAAACTTTAGATAAAACACACCAGAAGTCAGCCTTGGGCACTGCACAGTGTGAAAGTAGTCTATGGAGCTTCGCTAACCTTGCATCCGAACTCTGTTTTATCTTTGATTTGCTGGCGCACTAGATCACCAGCAGCGATGTGAGGCACACCCAAGGCGGAGGCGACACGAGAAGAATATGTCCCCTTGCCCACACCTGGTGGCCCGAGGAATATCCAGGCAGGAGCCTTTGCAGCGCTGGGTGCCGGTGGCGTCCTGGTAACACGTAGTGCTGACAGACCGGTTGCTAAAGTGTCAAGCGTTTTCTTCGCGGCAAAGCGTTGAACGAGATTCATCACTAGGCCTTGCTGCCGGTGCTGGAGGCTAAGGGCTTCAACCGTTTCAAGCTGGTAGGTTGTCTGCCTGTCAGCACAGTACAGGTCACTGCAATATTGCCGTGAGTTGGTGTGACCGGGTCGCCACGAATATTAAGGAACAGCCACTATCGAACCAACGGCGAGGTTCAGACAATTGCCATGGCCTCCATCAGTGCCACGCGGCAATTACCATTACGCACATTTTGCCGCGACTGGAAGCAGTCACGTGCATGACCATGCAACATGCATCATCATCATCTTCAACATGCTTTCCCGATTCATACCACTATAAGGAAAACATGCTTTCCCGCAGGCCATTCTTGCACCCACACTCACACATTGGTGCCATTTCCAAGCTTGGCGTGACTACTCGTGGGGTGAACGCGGATCACATGCAAAGCTGCATGGAAGTACTGCAAATCTTATCTACATGAATTCAATGAACTGAACTTCTTGTCTGTTGGGTCCCAGTTGCAACAGCTGCTCAGACAGACATTTGATGTTGGGCCGCAAATTTAACTGCAATCGCCCAGCAAATATATCTCATGCTGCAGATCCTGCTGCAATGCAGGATAGACATTGCACAGCATGCATATGCACGTGACATGAAAGTCTCATGAACTGCAGTTGCGTGGAAAAGCATGCGCTACCCCGACGCAAATGACACGGAAAGACTCTCTTACTTTGTGCACAGTAATGCCACATGTCTTGCCATTGGCAGTCGTTGTTGTCACCTGAATACCTACTTACATGGCCAACTTCAACATGCCGGGACTGCTGAGACCTGGACTGAAGCGGACAGCAATGGTCTCTATGTCTGCAGCTGGCGCGACGGGTTTATTGTACGTTTATGCTGCCCCGGACACGAAGGAAACGCTGCAGGCAGGGCGATACATCTGCTCAGATTAAACAGTGATCGCCTGAGCACGTTTGGCAACACTCCATTGAATGCTTTACAGGGGGCTGTTGTGCAAGCGGCCAGACGAGCTTCGCAGATAGGGGAAGCAGGGACCGCTTTGGTTCGCTCCTTGTCCGCGGCCCTTTCAGGACCCTCTCAAGAAGAGTCTCGTCAGAGTATGCCTGGCTGTTTTTTTTGGCACACCTAGGCTTTGCCTGCAATACATGGTGTCCTTCTGAAGCATGATGTGTGATTACAGAAAGAGCATTGAACACCCTAGCAGCGGCGGTCACAGACTGGTCTGAGGACAAGTCAAAGCGGGAAGCCTTGGTGCAGCTAGGTCGAAGTGTGCTCATCAAGTGGCTTCTCAGCAGGGCTCTGGATGATAGCAACAAGCTTGAACAAGCTGAAGCTGAGCATGCCCTGCTGAACTTGCTTGCAGATGGTGAGCTTGTGTGTATGGATTTTACTGTTGCCAGAGTAGGTCTGGCCTCGCTCTCGTCTCGACATCTGACACAAGCAGCTGCCATTGTATAGCATCAAGTTTTTTGGCCATACAGACATTGCATGGCAAACATATGGCTCTGCAAGCATGATGAACGTGTTGCAATGTGTGGGTGCAGCCACAACAGCCTCAGCTGTACTTAACTGTGAGGGGGCGCTGCCCAAGCTGTTGGAGTTGCTTGCACGCACCTCTGACGCAGAGAAGCTCAACAGCAGCTTGCTCACAGCAAGCGCTCAAGTCACCCTGACCCAAGTGCCAAGCTTGGATGAGATCAAGGAAGTCATTGACAAGGTGAGTACTCAGGCTGAGGCCCTTGTTTCACTAAATTGTACACCTCCAGCTTTGCATCGTGCCAACATCAGGCCTGAGCTGATGTGTACAAACACGATGATTGTTGTACACAATGAGTGCAGTTTGTGAGTTCTGACCTTCATGTACATCAGATGCTTCTCAGCATTTCTGCTGCATGTAGTCTGTGACAGCTTCCAATCATGACAAACCGCAATCTTCACAATGTTGTGTTCAACTGCGACATCGCAGTATCATTGAACTTCACATCACCTCACCTTGGGTCCATGCAGAACTCATGTGTTACTGCTTTGCATTGCAGGCCAGAAGTGAGTCCAGTGTGCTGACTCAGCAAGTGGCAGTGCGCATCATGGGCAACTGGGCAGAGGCATCAGTCATCAACTGCGGCAAGATTGCCACCATGCAGGGGGGCCAGGCCCTCACACAGGTGGCTGCTGCAGCTGCCAGTGCAGGCCATAACAGACAGCTGGAGTATGAGCTGGTCAGGACCATGGCTCTGTTGGCCAGAGACTGTCCCCTGACTCAGTCACTGGGCATTGACACCTGGCTGCGGCAACTGCTTTACATAGCTGCTGATGCTGCTGCCATGAAGCACTGGAAGCTTGCTAGCCAGGTTTGTGTTCTGTCATGCTCAGGGAATCCTACTCATATTTGATTCAATTTGGTATGATCCAATTCGATATGGTTAATGTCTTGGGGGGCAACTGGGACCCAACAGACAAAACAATCAATTCAGTGAATTCTGAAACTGCTGAGTTTGAATGAAAGAAGTCACTCAATGCCGTTCTGGGCCACATCACGGTCCAAATGGGAGTATGAAGAAAGTACATCTAGCACCTGTGCTGATTTTGGCATCTGTGTAGCCTAAACTCAAAAATGCTTGGTAATCTTACTCTTGCCTACTCATTCAGCACTGTGACCTTCTACAGTGCAAACCGCAGGCACAAGTGTTTCAAGGCAGAGTCTCATGCATGGCGTTGCCCATGCTCACATTCCTGCAAGCAGTGCTGCCACAACTGTGATCTTGCCACAAACACCTGCACTGTTCCTGCCCAAGGTACAGGCTTCATGTACACGTGGGTTTTGCAGGCTCTAGATGGGTTCTCCTTGTGCCTATGGCAGCTGGGGGAAGCAGATGGGGCTCTGGCTGCCAGCAATGTCTTCGCCCTGCTGCACCGCCTGTCTGTGGAGCCCGATCAGCTGCTAAGGCGCTCTATTATTACAGCACTTGGAGCCCTGTCACATCCCGGCAAGTTTTAGAGTCACCAGCATGATATGTTGTGCTGCTGCTTCAGTTGTCTGCACCTGCCCATGCTCATTGTAGTTGCATAGACAGAAGCATAAAGACCTGTTTGCAGTCAGAGCACAGAGCGTGTGCACCGTATTGAGCACTTGAATGAGGGTTACAGAGTTCAAGTGAATGCAACATCAGTCATGCTAGCTTGCTAGTACAAAACACACCTAGGACCCCGCACTTGCAAGCTGCAAGGTGGTCGCTTACATGATCCCATTTTGTTATTGCTTTATTGCAGATAACATGAATGATGATGAGAGACAGCTGTGGACAGAGCAGATACTGCAATGGATGTGTAGCACAGACACTGGCCCAGAGATTCGCTTTGCTTGTGGGCAAGCCCTTGCAGGTAACAACTGCACCTACTTTGGTGCTATGCAGGGAGGCCATTAACAGATGATAACATCCAGCACATGTTGTACAAGGCTGCATGACCATCATGCCCCAGCAAGTTGATATATAACAGCTGTAGATCTGCCGCAGATGCATGCAACACGTCAACCGCCTCAAGTTTGTCACAAGTCTTGTGACATCTTAGATGTGACATCTTAGATGCTCCTCTTGAACAACATGCATGCACTGTTTGACGCCCGACGCATCCAGGTAAAGCCATACAGTGTGATTGCAGGCTTAGCGGCTGCACCTGGACTGGAGGGACTGCAGATTGCTCACAAGTGGTTGGCAGACCTGCTGGTCTTTTTCTCCAAAGATGTCATTGCGTACAGCGCTGTCAGATTGGTATCAATCCTGCTGTTGGTCACATGATCCTGTATGTATATGTCCTGCTATGAGCACTGATTGCATGTGGCACGCATGTGCATCTGCAGTCATCCCCTTGGTCTTCCTGAGACGTTGACTTACATGGGCACTGCAGTACTTTGCAAGGTAGCATGACTAGCCCTCTGCGTCTATGCCTATCTGTGCTTCCTCCCTGCTTCATTTGCTTGCGCTTGCTCTGCAGAAAGATGAGGTGTTCAATGAAGAGACACACCAGAGCTTCCAGAATGCAGTGGCAGTGATGCCCCTGTTTGCCAGGAGTGTAGCTGCTGAGCTGCGCGAAGCCTCTGATCAAGTAGGTAGGCACTGACCTGTGCTGCCCACCTCCATTTGGCATGCAAATGCACATGCATATACCCTGCCACTGCGTGTGATAGGGGTGTCAGAGATGTCCACAGCAAAGCACTAAGATTGGCTGTGGCCAGACATCTGGGCAAAGCTTTCTGCTACTTGGAAATAGTCACTCTGCCAGTGTCAGACCAAAGCAAACAGATATGCAACAGCAATGCAAGCAGTGTCAGGCCAATCTGCATTTTCAGTGTGTACATGCTGTTGTTCACAACCCTCACAAACAGGTGTTATTCGTACAGGTGCGTACCAGGAGCCTCCACTGGACCCTGAGCATCTGGTCACTTCTGTTGTATCACAAGCAGAGGCGCAGCTCAGGAGTAAACAGATAGCAGACAGTGTACTGGTGAAGGCCATGAAGGTAAGGCATCGGCATTTGCATACCATGCATCTGAACACCATTGCCATGCAATGTCAAGCTGCATGATCCTGCAGCAATGTTACCAGCTTGCAGTATGCTGTGACCTGTCTTTGATTGCATGCTGAGCAGAACAAAGCTACCTTGCATCAAAAATAGGTGGACAGGCCAGTTTGGCTTTCAAGCTGCTGCTGGGCCTTGTCTGGTCAAGATGAGCTGCCTGAAGCTGGTTGGCATGCAGACGCTATGTGCATTGGTATCGCATGATGACGCCAAGCAGCAATGGCTGCAATCCACCGCCATCCTAGCCCTACTTCAGCGTCTCACCATGCAAGACCCTCTCACCCCTGAAGCTGCACCCCTGGCGCCTCACCCCATTCTAGCATCCCTTGGGGAGAGCACCCCCCTGGGGATTTGGCGCCAGTCTGCGCGCATCATAGCTATGATCAGTGCAGATGCTTCTTCCCAATCAATGATCAGGTAGGCCTCTGTTCAAGCTGGACTGGTCATGAAAGCATATGAGCTCATTTAGCTGAGCATTTCAGTTCCACATACACTGCAGGTGTGCCTTTGCTCACAAGCATCAGCTCACAAGCAGTGCATCCTGATCTGTTGCTTGCATAAGCCTTGCGACACAGACCTTTGCAACAGACAGTATATGTGTCTGATGGCAATGCTGGTGTGTGTGGAGCAGGCATACAGCCTGGATACCATGGCTGCAAGCAGCAGCAAGCATAGAGGACTGCAAGCTGTCCAGCCATGCGGGGAGAGCGCTGCTGCACCTGGACTCAGCCAAATGCTTCCCAAGCAAGAACACATACCAGTTTGAGCACAACCTATACGAGCCTGAGATGCTGCAAAGGTGCTGCCACAGCATTGCTTGTTCAATGTTTCACCGTTCTTTATGTGTGGTAAAGTCCACCAGACTGTGCCCTGTGCAACCACACAGCCACAATAGATTGGGTCTCAGCTGATTTGCATTGGCGTTTTATTAGCCACATGTCGACCTGAGTCGTCAGAGCAGCTTGAGAATGTCTTCTTTCGATGCTCTTGGTTTTGTCTGCGCAGCATTGTCATGCTGTGTGGTTGTCAGCAAACAGTTTTGCAGCTATTTGATTACTCTCCATGACACCATATGACTCATGCCACCGCTTTTCCCCTGCAGGATAAAGAGCACTGTTGCAGAGCTGCAAAGTGAAGTGGAGGAAGCTGTGGATCAGATACAGAGTGCATTGGGCAACAACGAAGCTGTGATGGAGCGGCAGGCCTCCCACCAGCAGGCAGGACCCCGCCTGGTCATGCGGGATGGGGTGCACCTGTTTGACCCCACTGCACCCCACCACAAAGTCCTGGCACAAAGAGGGGTGGCCACCACAGCAGCAGGTACCTCAAAGCCTTGCCACACCTTTTGGCAAGAGCATAACAGGCGTTGTTGCCATTAGGGTGTAAGAGGTAGACCAAGTGGTCATGTTTGTGGGCAGACCCAATGATTCTCCTGATCAGGGATGTTCTCAAGATGCATTGCCTTTAGGGTCATGTATGGGACAGCTTTCACGCTAACATACCTTCTTCACAACAGACAACTGGTGCTTTCAATCAAGCAAGCAAGCAAGCAATCATTCAATCAATCAATTCAACAACCAATCAATCAATCAATCAACCAATCAGTCAATCGATCCATAAATCAATGATAGCATATAGGAGCTCCTCTAGTGGATGTGGTGTTTGTTCACGGCATCAGGGGTGGTGCCTTTGCCACCTGGCGGCGGGAGGGTGTTCAGAATGTGCAGCCTGGACACAAGGCTGGCAACCTGGACCACCTCTACTGCTGGCCCTCCACCTGGCTGCCGGAGGACGTGCCTCAAGCTCGTCTGCTCTCTATGGAATACGCAGCCCCTGCCTCAGGCTGGGAGGTCAGCCAATCCTTCCTGCATTCACTGGCTCATTGCGACCAGTGCATACCAAGTTCACCAGCCGCAACATGTATGCCATGTCCTACCCAAACCATTGCTACCAGAAGCAGATATGTACATGACGCTTTTTGTTTTGTGGCTGCCTGTATCCTCATATTCTACACACTATATCCCATCACAGCATTGTTGCAACCTTTGCGATATTGCATAGCATGCATTATGGTCAAATTTTACATGTTGGGAGGCACGTTTCCAGATGGCATTGACCTTCTGGCAGCACAGGATCTGGGGACTGACCAGGGGTTTTGAGTGCAGGCAGAGTCCATGCCGCTGCATGGTACTGTGGGGCAGTTGCTGAACAGACTGATAGCAGCAGGTGTAGGACAGCGCCCTGTCATCTTTGTCACTCACAGGTCACCACTTCTGCCCCAACCCCTTCTGCAGCCAGAGCAGTGTGCATACCGTCATGCACAGTCTCATGCGTACCCTCATGCATCTCTGCCTGCAGACCACTCACCAGAGAAGCTTGCCTTTGTGAGCATCACAAGTTGCTTTGCATGGAATTTTACTTGTGGTATAACAAGTAAAGCGTATCCTTGTATGTATGTGGAGTCATTGCTCTGTGCTTCATAGCAAACTTGAATTGTTGTGTGCTCACAAGGTTATTCATCATCTACCAGAAAGAGTGGCACAGTCTTGTTGCATATTATGCATAAGAGGTGATGTGGACATGCAGTATGGGCGGCATTCTGGTGAAGGAGATGCTGAATAAGGCCTTGTCAGAGACGGCCCCAGCTCACCACCGCCAGCTGGCTGCTGCCACCTCTGGCCTGGTCTTCTATGCCTGTCCGCACCTGGGCAGCAACCTGGCCAACATTGGATGGAACTTGCGCTATGTGGGAGCTTCACCAGCTGCCTCTGTTGTGCACCTCAAGCCTGGCAAGCATCTTGAGGTGGTTTCTCAGACTGTTGGATAGCAATTTGCAGGCACTTCCAGACTTCATGCACAACTTGCGTAAAGTGAGGTCCACTCACAGCTGCTTCACAGCATTGCCCTGCCAGACTGTGTGATAGCTGCTAACAAGCCTGTGACATTGCTTCACAAGCACCTGTGCTGACGTATACGTGGGTTCAGAAAGGATTGTGGCTGCATGTAGCACGCTGTACACGCTGCAATATTGACTGGTACTGCTGCTGCAAACGTAGCACATATTCTGCATATTTCTGTGCAGGATGTCAACAACAGGTTGAAAGAGGTTTGCAGTCAACGGGGCCTCCCAGTATTGAGCTTTGGGGAGGGCATCCCCACCACCATCAACAACATGCTCCCAAAACTTACGGTCAGTCGTTGAGTAGCCCATACATGACTTGCCCAATGCATGCTTTGGTCTGCGCAATCTGAACTGCCTGACATTGTGACGGAAACACAGAGTGATGGTGCTACATCTGACAGTGCGTAGCATGCCTGATCAAGACAACAACCTCATCTCCTTATGACTGCTGGCAGGTTGTGCCAGAGACTTCCAGCTATCCAGGGTATGGAGACTTTGTGCTGTTGAAGGGCATTGATCACATCAATGTCTGCAAACCGCCCCAGAGGTCGGATGTGGCCTATGTCAAGCTTATGGAGTTTTTGCGCACTCGTGTTCAGGAGACACAGAACCAGTCAAATGTAGAGCCATAGCATTCCTTGCAGCATGTGTCCAGGGACTTTTGAGGCGCTGGGGAAATGCTGTCATGAAATGCTGTCATGCTGCAAGTTTAGGAACGAGCAGTTCAACGACTGATCATAAATCTAAACGTATGGGGCAAGATGACTGTCAGTTACTGTGTTTTGTGCACTCACTGACTCTGTGTGGAATTACAGACATACTATTTCGCATAGTGATATTCGTTCGAAGGTCTGGAATAACATGCATTTCAAATGCCCGTAAGCCTCTTATTGGCAATGTACTTGCCAGAAGGCGGAGATGTGGACCGCTTTCTCTTGTGCTGGTCTGCGCGATATCTATCCTGACGAGATGCATACTGCTGCTGTTCTTTTCTGTTGCCTACATGCTTTTCTGATTGGCCTCTGCTTTGGAAGCTAACTTGCTGACCATGCACATGCTTGGTGCCTTCATGCCTGTCACCAGATGCATCTTGAAGCCTACTAACAGACTTGCTATCATGCCTATCATCTGATCTATATTGCCTATGACTTGACCTACCATGGTTGTCACTCAATCTACTGTGCCTGTCTTGTGTTCTGTCATGCCTATCCCTCGATCCATCATCTCTATGGGACTTATCGTGCCTGTCAGTTGATGCATCACGCCAATGACTTGGCTGATCATGTGCGTGCTCTCGAGAGCTGCTGTGCTTGCGTTCTCGAGAGTTGTCTTGGGATGCATGTCTGGACAAATCGCGTGACACATCTGTGGGGATCTTGTCTCTCTGTGCAGCTGGCCTGTGCTTTGCCTTGTCATGAGAAAGGTGCATCTGCTCGTGCAGGCCTGATGCTGCAGAGGAAGGTCGCTTTGCACCTGTTGAATCACTGGAGTCCAACCGTTTGAAGTCCTTCAGTGCAACTTTGCCCCAGGGTGCTGCAGCAGTTTGACTCTGCACGCCGAATGCCTGAAGCAGTCTTGATGGCTGCACACTCTGCTCAGCAGCGTGCTGCTTGCTGCTGCCATGCCTCACATTTGCATGACTTTGCCACACATTTGCATCACTTTGCAATGTGAGATGCACTTGGTCAGCTGTGGGCATCAACACACCAGAAGCTTCTCCGCTTGAGTCAGTCTGCTGCCTGGCTACTTGACCCTTTGCCTGATGAGGAACAACAGTGCCCTTGCTGTTTACCTATATTGCAGCAGTAACATGCTGTAAGCCAGGCATGGCCAGCTGCTTTCTGTGCATAATGACTTGGAAGCACCTCTCACTGCATTGCTTGCTTTCTATTCTGGATGAAGGTCTCTGCTGCAGACTGGGAGACCCACAGCAAAATCGGTCTGCCAGCAACATATGGCAGCTCATGCATCACAGCTTGCAAAGGCTGCCATGCATCTGTTGTACTGACCTGATGAGCCAAGTCAACCTGAAGCAAGGCAACAGGAGGCGCAGGTTTTGCTGTTGAAGGCATAGGCAGACTGGAAACCGGCAATGGACGTTGCAATGTAGCTGGCTTTGGAATTTGAATCTTGTCCACAGCAGCAGGCGCTGCTGCTGATGCTGACCAAGGCGGAGGCGGCAGAGCACACTTAGCTATAACAGCTAAAGGTATGGTTGCAGCAGTGGCGGGGGAGGGGGAGGGGCTGCTGGTCTGTCTGCATGGAACTCTGGAGGTGATTCTGAAGGGGCTTCGGGAGGGTCCAGTGACATAGCTGAAGGTGAGCTTGAAGGTGGGCCTGGAGGTGGCTCTGAAGCAGGTCTTGCAGGGTCGCCCAATGACATAGCAGGGGCTGATCTTGAAGTGGGCCCCGGAGGCGGCTCTACAGGGGGGCTGGGAGGGGTGTCCAGTGACACCACTGCAGGTGAGTCTGAACGGGGCAGAGGTGGAAGATCTGATGAGGCAGCCAGAGTTGGGTTGGCTGGGGGCTCAGGGATTTTCGAGGAAACAATTTTCCCACTCTGCATATAAAGAAATCATGGCTCTCACAGACAAAGTGACTCAGACTATTGCCTTGTCAATAGCTGATGCGTCTGCTGAGTGGCTTGTGTTGTACAACAGGCAAGGTAGGTGAGGCTGTATACACAAAGGCTATACCTGATTAGGCATGTGCGCTGATGATGACTGCGGCGGTGCCTGAGACACTGCCAGAGCAGGTGCTTTGAACTTGCTCAGGGGTTTTGCTGCCTTTGCAGCAGGCAGATCCTTCCCAGGGGGAGCTTGTACATCAGGCTGTGCAGCCCAGGCTCTGCGTTCAAGGACCTGTAGACAAGTTGACTGACTGTTGCAGCTAGGTGACAGCAGGTAATACTGAAGCGGCGTTCATAACGCGGTAGCTTTTGTCACTGGCGGTGAAGTCAGGACATACATGAGTTTCAGCATCTGCAAGGAACCAGGCCCAAGGGTCTGGAAATGCTTGTGCTGCTCGCCACAGACAATCTTCTGCATATCGTGCAGCTGCAGCAGCAGTTGCAAATGATCTCGCAGGGCATCATGCTCAACTTTGATAACCATCAGGTACAAGCTTACCATCCAGGCTGCTGTATTGTAAAAGAGCATGCTGGGGCAAATGCTGTGGATCCAGAGCATGCCTTGCAGGGTCAGTGTGCAGGAAAGCATACGTGAAAGAAGGACCTCCAAAGTATGCTATAGCCTCTGAGAAGTGTTTGCGCATCTCTTCATTGGTACTTGATTCAGGAATGCCTACCAAAGCACAGCACCGCTGCTGAATATGATCACAACAAGAGACGGCGAGCTGCCAGTACAGCGTCAGCTGGCTTGCCTTTTATTTGCAACACCCAGCTGGTGGGAGTGGGCAGCATTGGTTCACATGCTGTTGCAGCCGCAGAAGGCGCTGATATACCAGCCAGAGACTTGCATGCCTCAGATCACTAACACCGCTGACTCGCCCGTTGCCAGTAGCGTGGTGTCGTCGTGCAGCTGGTTGACTGCTTGCGGCAGCTACCTCAGGTCTTGGACTCGTGTACTGTGACATCAATGTTGCAATGCATGCTTAAGTGCAGGTGATGGCGTTACACGATGTTCTCAGCAGCAGTTTTGAGGCCTGTCTGTGCGCGAGATACAACGGAGAGATGCCCAGGTACTTGAAGTTGCCTTAGAGTTGGTCTTCAGCAACAGCGGCACAAAATACATCGGAGTTGGACCGCTGAATCGAAGCTTAACGCTGCAGGTATCAAGATGCACTGGATGAGCTGTCAGCCAGCGACTCTGACAGTGAGACTGATGACCTCAGCATAGAGACTGCCCGAGCACAGAAGAAGCGCAAGCAGGCAGACAAAGTAGACCTGCACGCTCTCCAGCAGCACGGCTACAAGAGCGGTCCTTCTGTTCTGTATGTGCCAGCGCCAAAGCAAGATGAACAGAGTTGGGAATGGTAAGTTACATGTGCTGTATTGTGACATCAAGGAGCAATAGCACCATAAGACTAAGTTTGACATGTGAAGGGGCTCCGGGAAAGATGCAGAAGCTCATGCTAGGGATGATGATGAAGAGACTGCAGAGGTAGCCTGCTGATCAGGATTGCACAGGCATGTACATGAAGATGCATGCAAATGTAGCTGACACATTACCTATGCATCTTTGCTTTGTGCTTTTGGTGATTTTGCATGTCATCACAAGGCACTCAGGCAATCATGTGACGCTTCTGTTTTTCAAATCACATTCATTGCTGCTTTCTAATGGGCATAAAATCCGTCCCATGCTGCAGTGTGCATGGAAACACTCACTGCTGTATAATGCATGCTTCCAGGCGCGAGAGCATACGAGAGCTGCTGCCAATGCAGGAGCAGAGGCTGCTGCTGCTATCTCACACAAGGCTATGCAGCAGGTGACATCGTTGTACTTCAGTGCTGCATTTTGCCCTGCATTGCTACTTCCTCTACCAGCTCAACAGATGGTTGAGCATGACTTGGTACCATCCAGCATGGCCTTAAGCAAGGTCTGCCTTCTGGATTGCGTAGGTGTGCTGCAGAAAGCTGTCACAATCATCACTGCAGAGCCATGAGTAAGCAATGAGCCTTTGTGATGTGCAGAATCTCAAGCTAAAAGCTGATGCCCGAGCCGAGCACAAGCAACTGGCCCATGACAAAAAGCAACAAACCTTTCAACAAAAGGTGGGTCTCATGACGCATGTTTGATTGTGAACGTTGTCTGTGGTCAATTTGCACAAACCTTGGGCTCTCCAGTGGGATGTCCAGTGGGCTCTCTACATCAGGTATTATGACTGTGTGTTTCCATTGTACTGCAGGAAAAAAGAAAAAGAGATGTTGGTCAGGCAAAGAGTGCCAAAAATTACGTGGAGGAAGAGAAAAGATTGGCTAGAAATTTTGGAATGTATTCTGGATTTGATACATGAACTCGGTTTTTGCCAAAAGACTTGATAGCTGATTACATGAGCAGTTTTCACGCTGGTGGGATGTCAAAGCATTGCTCTACTTGGATTCAGCATGCTGCGCATGCAAGATCCTAGACTGTCTATGTTGTGGTAAGTTTACATGAGCTGTGTCGTGAGTCAAGCCTTACCCATAACATAGGCTCATAGCTGATCAAGTGTCTGTGGGGTACACAACATGCATATGCTTTGCAGATCGACAGGTAGTCTTGCTAAGGGGTCGCCATTACAGTGTTTGTACACATGTAGAGCATGCACAAGTAGAGCATGCACAAAGTAGAGCATGCACAAGTAGAGCATGCACAAAGTAGAGCATGCACAAGTGGAGCATATGCATGCAGCAACCAGTGGTGCAAGTAGTAGAACCGTCAGACAACATTGTTTTGTCATAGTTTTCAATGTACCTGCAAGTTCTGAGACGACTTGACCTTGTATTGCATTTAGAGCTGAATGGAAAGCAAAGGGAGACATCCTAGTTTCCAGCAATTTTCACTTTGCATGTTTGCATTGCAAGAGTAATCACTGCAGCAACCAAAGACCATATGGCATAATGCATTGACAAAGTAGACGTATGCATGAGCACAGAAGTTTGTCCTTGACCAACGTGCGACAGCAGGGTATGCTGCTGCAAGCTAAGAGCCGGATGCATAGCAGCATAGCACCCTTGCAATCCAGAGCCTTCAGAGTAATTTGCTGACAAAGTCTTCAGCCATTCAGGCAACCAAGCATGAATTGGCAGACTGCTGATTGCTTGTGACGGGTGTGACTTTCATCCTGAAGGTGGACACTTCTCCTCAAATGCCTTCTGCTCCTTCCGGCATTTCCCAAAATTGTGACTGTACAAACGCACAGTCAGAAAGTGTATAGGCTGACATCATGCATTGGGCAGTGCGGTTGAGCCACATGTACCTGTAGTAGTCCATGCATTCACAGTAGGCTTTCAGCTCTTCTGGAGCCTTTGCATTTAGGTCTTTCAGCCTGTGAATCGATCAAACTTATCAGACTAGACTGCAAGAAAGTACTTTGCAGTTTCATCAGCAACATCCAAAGAGCTCCGTCATCCAAAGAAGACACGGGACTCACAGATCGATTGTACAAGCTGTCACAGCATCCCCTTGTTCGAGGCAAGCCTGGGGATTCTTGTCTTTGTGCTTGCACTCTAGATATGCCTTGTTAGGCTTTGAGCATGCAAAAGAGACGTGCTTTGCCACAGCAAGCAGCACTGCTGTCGTGGGCGGCGGTGAGCTGTCTTGCTGCGACATGCTGTCAGAGGCACCCTCGCAGGTGTTGATCAATGGGCCAGGGCAGGCTGCGAATGCACTGATGCGTTCGCTCAATCCCAGGAAACCCTTTGGTGATCAGGCAATCGCTTTTCACTGACTGCACATGCAATTTGCGGAAGTCAGCAGCGCTCAAAGCGGATCAAAATTAGAAGTCCTGCACTCTGACGATCACACAGCAAATTGGAACATGTTGTAACTGCAGATGGGGATGTCGCTTTGGCATGGGTAATCTAAACTTCATTACTGTCAAACCGCCGCCCTGATACTGCGTTGCACCTGGACAAAGTCTCTCTTTCGACGCTAAGGGTCTTGACAGTCGACGTCTCCAGCAGTCTTGGAAGAGCCTCCAAGATGGCGGAGAAGAGCTGCACAATACGGACTCGCAAGTTCATGACAAACAGATTGCTGTTCAGGAAACAGTTTGTAAGTGACATCACTCGCTATTCTTTCTCGCTATTCAGCGCGTTCTGGCCAGCCTCTCGTGTAGCTGACCCTTTGTTACTGAATTCAGGTCATTGACGTATTGCACCCCGGCAGACCCAATGTACCAAAGGTATTTTGACAAGCTCTTTAGGTTTGTTGCTCTGTTAGGTGGGTTAGAGACACAGCTCAGCAGCTGATCTCGTTTTGTAGGCAGAGCTGAAGGAAAAGTTGGCAAAGATGTATGATGTACGGGATCCTCAGCAAGTATTCTGCTTTGGGTTCAGAACACAGGTATGCCATAGCAACTACACCAGCACAGGACTACACAGCTACAGCTGCTGCGATCAGCATCTGAAAGCCAACTGGCGATTCAGCAATGCATCTTGGTTTGCAGTTTGGTGGTGGAAAGTCAACTGGTTTTGGCCTCATCTATGACAGCATTGATGCTGCCAAGAAGTTTGAGCCCAGATACAGGCTTGTACGGGTGAGCGCTCAGCCCTTGATGTCTGCATTTTCAAACTCCATTTTAGATTTCACAAGCTGCCCTGCATGCATAAACTCAATTGTCTGACTGTATTGATGTGCATCGCAGTATCTCACACTAGTGTCGTGTTTGGACACTGGCATTGCATTGGTTGGCACCA
>JAABUP010001976.1_pt1 | contig 41479 bp, 35 predicted proteins | sample 5559201 | NCBI WGS metagenome assembly JAABUP01 (sample SAMN10711887, study PRJNA513373) | rock metagenome | isolation source: Antarctica rocks | place: Antarctica
AAGCTCACTTACAGGTTTATTGAAAGGCAGTAAGAATGAGAAGAAGACAGAGCTCTTTGAGTGGTTAAAAGGTGCTGCAAAGACATTTGTCTATCTTAAGAAAGTCTTTATGACAGCACTCATTCTTGTTCACTTTGATTCAGAGCTTAAGAATCAAATGAAGACTGATGCTTCTGAACATGCAGTGACAGAAATTTACTCTCAGTTGCAGATGTCAGAGCAGTGACACTCTGTTATTTACTGATTGTGAAAGCTGTTCTCAGCAGAAAAAAGTTATGAGACACATGATCTTGAGCTTTTAGTCATTGTTGAGGCATTCAAACAGTGACATCACTACCTTAAGAGAAGTACTCACTCAGTGAAAGTTCTGATGAATCACAATAATCTATGTGGGTTTATGAACATTAAAACATTGAATGAATGACAGACACAATGGGCTGTAAGGCTTGCTGCCTTTGATTTTGTGATTAAGCACAGGCTGAGCAAGACAAACCTCACAGATGTGTTGTCAAGGCACTCAGACTATGTTGAGGCCATCAGTGAAAGCATTGATAGGCTCTTGTCAATGTTACAAAGGAAGTTAGCAGCTATGCCTGCAACTATGTTTAAGTTCTCAACAATTATCAGTTGTTTTGAGACAATTTGTCAAGCTTGTGAAGAGCAGATTGACATGGGGTCTAGAGAATCTCAACTTAGTTGACATATACTGAGAGAACTAGAAGGCAGTCAACCGTCAGTTCATTGTAAATGCAGCATAGTGAGATCACTTAACCCTGCTGCTGAAACTGTTGACTGCAGACAACTCATTTCACATGCACTAGCCTCAGAATTGGCTAGTCATGAAACAGTATATGATGACAGTAGCGAATTCTTTCTATTGTTAGTACATTCTTTGCAAATGAATAATTTCTTTGTTCAAGCACAAAAAGTAACAATAGCAAAGAATAAGTGAAGTCAAAACACTGAAGGCCTGAGATGAGCGTTCAATATGACTGAATTGCTTCAATATGAGAAAAGGTTATATATACCCTCTGAAGCATCAGTCTGAACAGAACTACTGAAGCATCATCATGATAATGAATTGACAGAACACTTCAGTATTGAGCAAACACTAGAATTAGTGTCACACAAATATTACTGGCTGAAATTAGTCAAAGATGTCAAGAAGTATGTCTTCTCATGCAACATATGTCAAAGGGTGAAGGTGTCTAGACATTGTTCATATGGTGAAATGCAGACACTACCCCATTCAAATAGTCTCTGAGAGAAGGTAATCATGAACATGATTACTGGCTTGCCTTCAAGCAAGCACAGTAATAGCGTTTATGATGCAATTCTGATGATAGTAGATTGCTACATCAAGATGACTCAATACATTTCTATCAGTAAGACACTCATTGCTATGCAACTAGCTGATATATTCTTTGAGAAGATAGTATGCCGCTACAGAACTCTCAAAGAGATAGTGTTTGATAGAGGTTCAATCTTCACAAGCAGCTACTGATCTGAAGTATGCTATCAGGCAAAGATAAAGCGCCGGCTTAGCACCACATTTCACTCACAGATGAATGAACAAACTGAACATCAAAATTAAACCTTAAAACACTACCTTCAATGCTATTGCAATGAAGAGCAAAGCAATTGAGTCAAGCTTCTTTCTCTTGCAGAATTTGTATATATAAATGCAAAGCAGTCTACACTAAAATGTAGCCCCTTCTATGTGATGACAGAGTATAATGCTTTCATTCATTATGACATTAAGAACAACACCTGAGAAGAAGAGGTGCTCACAGCTAGAAACAGAGTCAAGCAACTACACAAAACTCATGAAAAGCTATTAAAGTGATGAGAAAGCACTGTAGCATCACAAGTCAAAGCTTACAATCAGAGACACAAGCTTAAGACATACAACAAGAGCAATCTAGTTCTGTTGTCAATGAAAAACCTGAGTCAGAAACACCTGAGTAAGAAACTCTCACATAGGTTTGCTGAATCATTTCACATACAAGATATTGTTGAGAAGCAAGTGTATTGCCTATATTTACCTACTCACTACTGAATTCATAATGTTTTTCATGTCTCATACCTCAAATTGTACAATCAACATCTAGATGATGAAATAATGCAGATGTTACCCCCTTTGAAACTGATCAATGAGAAAGAAGAATATGAGGTTGAGGAAATTCTAGAAAAGCAACGCAGAAAAGACAAGCTGTGATATAAGGTTAAATGAATAGACTATTCTTCAGAGTATAATCAGTGAATCTCTGAACAAGACCTTGATGACACATCAGAGTTATGTGAAATGTACAATGTCAGAGTAAAGAAAAGACATCAAAGATGAAGCACCACAAAGACAAAGGCAAGAAGCTGTATTCAGCTCATATAAAGCAATTGCATCTAGAAGTACACTAGAGACTCAGAAGGATAACCGTTAACTAAATCAAAGAAAAGCGTCAGTGAAGCGCAAGCAAAGCTCCTTCTATGATGAGGCTGATTTGTTGTTATCTTTTCTCTTCACAGACTCAGCAGATGTGATGACAATGTGCTTTAAAGCAGGAAGATTGTTCTGAAAAATGTCAGTAAGAGCATGTATAGTGAAAGAAAAGTGACGGCATACCACAGCACAATATGAATTGAGCATGTCTTCAAAGAGACAGGTTTGATGACATGACTTCTCAAGCTGCAGAAGCTTTATCTTTACTATTGATGTTGGTTTCTTTCTGAGATCATGACGGCTTGCAACATGCAAGTGAGCCTCAATCACTTTAATGTAGCTTGCCTGCTGTTGAACCAGCTCTTTGTCTGTGTTCTCTCTTTTAGATATGATGATGACAGCAGTGAATAACCTGTTGACTTGAGCATTGAACTCAGTCAGAATCTAGTAGAATTGTTAGTTGAGCACGGTGTTTTGCCGACGTCTTACATACGCTGTTGCAGGCCTTACAGTTCTTGAAACACTGACTGCATTGAACATTCTTCATCACTTTGCATTTGTGGTTGAGTAGGACAGCAATGACTTTGCTGCATTAAAGACAGCAGAGATGAATGAGTGCAATCAAGAGACCACAAGAATAAGGGGTCAGTGATGTTGCAACAACAGAGAAGAAAATAGAATCAGCAGAAGTATGCAGAGAGTCAACTACTTCAGACAACAAAGATGATGATGCAGCAGCGGCAACACAAGCACATTTTGCTGAAGTAACAGACACACTAGATGAAGCAACACGTTTCTCACAATCATGAGCATCACTGTGAGAATGATTCTGAAGTCAGTGTCAGTACTGCACACAAAAAACACGTATGAAACTCACAGAAGTCATGATAAAGGTTTAGCTTTTGATAGGCGTTGTGATATGAGTTTCAAAACAGAAACAACGCAAAGAGATAGCAACAGTGAGGCAGTTGATGTTGATGTCATGTGAAAAAGAAGTTGAAAGAAAGTGTGTGCTCTTTGACAGTGAATAGCATTGTCAGCACAACAAGCACACTAATTTTGAATGAGCTTAATTAAAACAAACAATGAGGATTCACTCACACAAGCATGACATGACAACAGAAATTCACTCTTGTGAGCACAACATGATGATGGCCTCATAATATCTCAGCTCTATGAAGACATCAAAGAACCTGCACTCAAGAGAAAAGACAATTGTCAGAGTGAATACAGATGTAGTTCATGTGACTAAGCATGCTAAGTGAGAACCCATATAAGAAGAGCTTCTTTGCACATGAAGACTCTTTAAAGTTAGTCTTGACATTAACTAAGATATATGGTCTTGCTCTATCATTGAATAGCCTGTGCATTGTCATACCTCACACTGTCATAAACCTGTTCTGACACCTATCTGAGATGAATAGGTGTGAAACCTTACACCTGTGTCAATCTTGAGATTGATACACAAGAATTTGATTACATTCAGCTCAGCTTCAGTCACCTTTGTGAAGAGCTTCAGAAATTAGTTCTGCATCTTCAGCATCTTTGTCTATGTCTAGCTGTCTTATGTTGTCAAATATTCAGTGATGACTTCACAGCTCATAAGAAGATCAAAAATGAGTTAGAGTTCAAGCATATTGCAGCTTCAAGGTTACACACAGTGTTGATTAATTGTAACAATCACTCTACTCATGAAGGTCATAGTTATATTTGCAACATGTTTGCTGAAGTCTCTCACAACATGTGTCAAGGTGTGTCTGAATTCAGAACTGCTCTAGCCACCTCTCTGCATTTACTCATCAACTGAAGCATCTTTTTCACATGTCATAAGCTTCTACTCATGAACATGTAACTACATGATAATGATGATCAGATGGTATACACTGTTTACAATCAATGAGATGTGCTTAAGAATATCACTCACTTTATCTCATTCAATGCAATTGATCTGCTCAGTCATCAGAGCTCAACATTCATGACTTAAATGTCTGATGATGTAGAAATTCTTGATCAGTCATGAGCAATTGTTGCTGTCACTGAAGGCAGATTTTGAGTAGAGACAAATAATGAGTCACAATTCTCAGCTGAAGTGATGACAAGAAAAAATACAGACAACAAAGAGTATGAAATTTGCTGACTGTCACTTAAAGATTACACAACCTTTAAAAAAAGGTTAAGAGTGTCACTTCTTCTTTGAAAGTGAAAGAATCAATTGAGTCAGACAATGTTAAGGGTAACTGAACAAGAGAAACTCACAGACACAACACCTGTGAGACTGAAGATGCTGGCTGAATGAAGAATATTGAATGATGATGAAACCAGTGTAATCATGATTCAGACTTGAGTATGCTGTTGCTTTAAAGCCTAAAACAGAATATAAACATAATCTCTTGTTGAGTGAGGGGCACAGCAGCACAAAAACTGAGCACAAGATCACACACTCAAGATTGCATTGAAAGGGCATTGAAAGGGCACTGAAAGGGCATTGAAAGAGCATTGAAAGGGCGTTGAAAGGGCATTGAAAGAAGGTCAAGTTGAGGTCAAGTGAGAAAGTGACAGAAGGGTTGAGTTGCCTTGTCTGAGTCAGCGGCTTCAAACTGAATCAGTCATGCAGAATACAAAGTAACTCAATTGTCTGAGTGAAGAGAACATCAAAAACAGAGGGTTTCAACATCATATTTAAAGGTCATCTTTATTTCTGTCTATAAATATAAGTAACAGACCTCACAGACTTAAGATCTTGCATCTTCAGTTTTATTGAACAGTTTTGTTCTCACTTTAATTCTTTTTGCAGTTTTTTATTAAAAGTACAGAGGCCGCTTAATTAATATTCTTTTGTGTGTCTGAGCCACAAAAGGTTTGTAATAATGTTGCAGGTAATGAAGAGTGTTTGAAGTTAACATAAATGCCTCAATCAATGCACAATAATCACAAGAAAATCTCACTGCATTAAGGCAGAGCAATCAAGCTATACAATGATAGAAGAAAAGAGTCTCACACTGCTGTCTTAAAAACATTCTGTGTTGATTGACTTCATTTACCACAGACACTCATGCAAATTGAGTTTCAAGAAGAATTCTTGAATGTTTACTTAATCAGTATTGTGTTCTTTTTGTTTCTTATCAGTAGCTTTTTTGAACTCAGTGCTGCTTTGTCTTCAATCATCAGATCAAATTTACCTTTCATTGCATCTAGATCAATCAATGTCAAAGTTTCATCACTCTGATTAACCTGACTGTGAAAGTCTAGTCATTGACTTAAATTCAATAGGCTCTGTGACTTGTGACTGCAGCCTCAGTCACAACACTATCTCATGAGAAATGAAGATGCACAACATTAATCTGCTTGTATGATGTGAGTCTATGAGCTTGTGACATGCTCAGGTGCAAAAGGTCACAATCAACCTTGTGGGTTTAACTTCTGATGTACCCTCTTAATTGCCTTGCTGAATGAGCTGCTTATCAATTACAGCAGACAATGTCTGAGCAGTGAGCCACTGTGTCTTCAACGTACTTTGAGAATAATCAGCATTAGCAGACACAGAGCTCTTACAGAGAGAACCTTCTTGCACTTCTGACAATTTGTACTGCTTATAAGCAGATTTCTCTGCAGCATCTTGATCTGTGCAAGCCTTAGAAATTGTGAACAACAACAACCAACACTCATGAAGTGACAAAACCCTCTCATTTGAGTGTGTGAACAGAAGCTTTCTGTGACTCAATGTGAACAAAATCTTGGCTTTCAATCTGTTAAATCACTTTATTATAATGCAAAGATAATTCTCATCAACAACACATTCTGACAGCTCTGATAATATTCATTTAATGTAGAGCCTGTCATGTGTTCTCAAAATGTGAAACTTATCATAAGTTTCAATGACAAGATGACATAAGTAGCAGGTGATTTTCTTGAATAGAGCACTCATGAGTGACAGATTTCTGGTTTTCATTCAGTTACTTTTAAACCTCACTGTAAATTGACAGAACTATGCACTGAGGTTACAGTACAGAGATACAGTACATGTACCTACTACTGCAGGCTGCTGTTTAAAGTAGTAGAGGCTTGTGAACATATTTAGTCAGTTCTTACTGTACATGTTAAAGAGATAGTCAACTCATTCTACTTTACATGTGTTTTATAACAGATAATACCACTCATTGTGGCGTATTGTGAAAGTGACATCGGCAGGTTGAGTGGCTTGACTTCAGCTGAGGCTTCTCAACAATAAATCTCAACACTATCTTTAGTCTTGCTGTCTCTCTCATTCTTTCTCAATGGTCAGCAAGAAACAAGCTGTCAAGATCTGACACTAAAGACTCTCAGTCATCATCAAACAAACATGTACACACTGCAATACACTGAACATTTAAACAGATATCAGAACAACAACAACACAAATCTGTATTCTTATAATGTAGTGCAGTCAAGACAGAAGTGATACATCAAAGACCCAACAGTCAGAAGATGTGCTGAAGAGTACAGTACACTGAGACAAGATATTCAGAGAAGAAATACAGAAACACAGCTTGTAAAAAGGCTAGGCGGCAAGACACACATCATAACACAGAGTCAGAAACACACACTCACAATTTGACCTTGAGTGACAGTTATTACTTCACATCAAGAGTATTCTGTGTCAAATGCTGTATATGCAGTAAAGCATCAAGAGCGCCTCAGATGACATGAAGAATTACAGACACAGTTCAGGTCAAAATGACTGTTACCTTATGGTCAGCCTCATGTAGAAACCCACAATGCTGTTCACAAGTATATAGCATACAGTGAAGAATCATCTCATGAGAACTCAGTGAGTGACACTGAATCAGATGTCAGTTTCACCTTTGATCTTTCATTTCATAAGACCAACTCTGAAGAAGAAGAGCATGAAGCAATCATAACTGATTCTTTCAACAAGAGTAACAACAAAGAATCTGAGAAATCTACTATCACTGATGAGAACAAGTACAGTTCATATAATGAGACTGTTTACAGTGTCTTGCACTCTTGATACATCAATGATATATATGCTTGAGAAAACACCATTGCAGAATTAACTACAGAACAAAATCAGAAGAGCTTCAAAAGAGATCTGCTATCATTGCTGTGATGAATGTACATGCTGTCAGATTCACTTTATTGAAGTTTGTTAATGAATATTTACCAGTCATCTTGAGAGTCAATATTCAAGTTTCACTTCTTTTCTGATACATGATTCTTTTGAAATGGTCAGAAGATTAAAGATATATTTAACTCATTACTAGAAATATGTTCTGAAAGTTCACAGACTCAATGAAGACAAAAGGTAAGATGCAATTGCTCTCTTAAAGCAAACATGTAAAACACATGAGAGACTCATTCTGATGTCTGAAGACACAAAAGACAAGTATCTGAAGTCAAACTTTGTTGAGAAGATTGTCTACAATCAATGTCTCAAAGTGAAAAAGAAGTGAAGTGTACAGCTGCTGTGTATTTCATATTTCTGTCTTGCATCATACATTGTGCACTCACTGTTGCACACATCTTATTTACATTTTATGAGAACATTGCTACAGTTCTCATATAGTTCAGCGCTTAAGAAGAGAGACTTGCAACAGACTGTATGCAAATTGAATTATCTGCTAAAGGGGCACTGTTTTCATGTTTTGCAAATATGGTCTCTTGTTCTCAACAACAGTATGTTTGAGTGTCTTTAAGGTGTCTTTCACAACAAACTTCTTCTGCATTAACACCTTTAAACCTACTCATAATCTGTGCACATTTACCTGCTTTCAAAATTCAGTGCAGTTTGATCAACATTCATGTTACATCCTGATCTGAGATGCCTCAGATATTAGGGCTAAAGGTTTGTGCTTGTTGATATAAGAATCTCAGTGTGCAGTGTAGGGTAAACCAGTAGTTGGTAACTTGTATTGAGTTGAACATGACCCATTTTCATAGGGGAAATGGTCCTACTATATACTATAGAATCGCCGTGCTCACATTGCTCACTATAGAGCAATAGAGCTGATAGACCTACTAAGGGTCTATTGTCTTGCTGAGCTCACCACGAGCATATAGAGCTGTGTGAGCCTATGTTCAGGTATACCTGTTCCTTGTGTATTCTCTAGAACATACTAACTGGTTACAGTTTGACCGTAACACAATTCCTCCTCTTCTAGGCGCTAGTTCTTTAGTGTCTATATAAGTGAGAGTATAAAGACAGATAGCTTTTTCACTGTCATGCCTTCTCATAAGCAGCACAATTGTCTTCATCTCACAAAAACCATTGCAACCTTTGAATTCACTTCTTTCATTGCTTGTGATCACTGTTCAGCTGCTCTTTCTTTCTGTATTATCATGACAGGTCACGCAAAGTGTTCTGAGTGCACTCATTGTGGTCATCTGTGTGTGCCGGTATCATTAGATTCCCTGAATCATGCTCACCTTTGACTGAAATCTGAACTCAAGGTGGCTATGAATGAGCGTGTGAAACAGGCTGAGCGCCTTTTCAAGCTGAATGCAAAGGTCCTTCACCTTTTCAAGACTTTGAAACAGAATGAGTCTCACACAGTCATCAAAGTTCACTGTGTTGCTTCTGAACTGAGTGATGATAACAATGAAACTGAGAATGAGGAAAATCCCTTCAGTTCTTCTAACCTTGATTCCTTACTGAAGTCAATGAGTTCTAGTTTCTTTATTGACCCTGAGCCTCTCTCTCAAACTGTTGTAGTGTTCTCACACAGTTGAGTAGGTTCTCTTTGGGTTTTCACGTGTTTTCTGAGGTATTGTATCCTTTTCATTTGACAAGATAGTGAGCTTTCCCACTAACCATCTGTTTTTCTAGAATGTTCTTGACTTGGTATTCTTTGTCAGGTTCAACAGACATTTCAGTGGTTTGAAGTGATATGAACTGATTGCAACACTGAAGCATGAACACATGAAATACTGAGTGTATTCACATTTTCTTGAGTAAGTCTAGCTCATAGCTTAACCCTTTGATGTTTCTCTTGATTTTGAACAGTTTTATGCTTTTGTTGTTCAATTTCTTGCTTCTTCACTTTACACAAATATTGTTTGTTCTTAGGTAAACTCTTTCTTCAACCACAAAAGGTTTTATCTCTGTTGTTTGTTCTGTTTGTTGCTGAATTCTGTTCACCAGATCCTTATGCAACTTCTTGATCTCTGTGATGTCTAGTATCACTTTCTGACTTTGTGATCTGTGCGCTCGCAGTTCTTGTCATACCTTCAGGTTATATTCATAATTCGCTCAAAATGGTGTTTCTTTTGTGGTTTCATTTCATGTGTTATTGTATGCAAACTGTGCTGTCAGCAACAGTTGTACTCAGTTGTTTTGATTCTTATTGACATAGTGTCTTAAGTACATTTTGACCGTCTGGTTCATTCATTTGCTCTGCCCATTCATCTGTGAATGGTATGCCGTCAACATCTTATGATTTATCCTGAGTTCTGCTGTGAGCGTTTCCTAAAACTTGCTTGTAAACAGCTTGTCTCTGTCAGTGATAAATTTCTTTGATAGCTCATGATTGTTAACCAATTCTTGCAGTATGATGTACGTCAATACTGGTGCTGTTGCAGTTTTCTTGAATGAAATGAACATGGTGTACTTGGTCAGTCTATCAACTATAGTCAATATACTGTCAAACTTCACTTCTCATGCCGGATTCTTTGATGTCAGTAACTTCATTATGAAGTTCATGGTAACTGATTCTCATGGCGCATTCAGTGTGTCTAGTTGTGTTACTCTGTCATATCTTTTATCTCTCTGAATCTTGTTCCTGCAACATAAATTGCATCTGACAATGTACTCAGTGATTTGATCCCTAAGGTCACTGATATTGTGTCTTCTTTATATGAGGTCCTCAGTTCTTTTGACTTCAAGGTGTTCATCAGCCCTGCTGTCATGACATACTCATATTAATTCTTCATCCGTCAAGGGAGCTTGCTTCACCTTATACATTGCTGCTAAGCCCTTTGTGAGGATTTTCTTGTTGTCTTCACTCAGAATTCCGGCGTGAATCTTTTTCACCCCTTCGTGGTCAGACTGTCTACTCAAAGCGTCTGCTTCATCATTCTCATTACCCTTCTTGTAATGGATTTGAAATTTGTAATTGGCTAACTGTTCAGCTCAGTGAATCTGTTGTCAATTCAACTGTTTCATTGTTGCAAAGTTTCTCAAATTCTTGTGATCTGTGTAGATCTGAATAAGCTTTTCAGTACCTGCAAGATAAGGTCTTCAATCTTGCAGTGCTTTCACTATTACAAGAAGTTCTTTGTTGTGAACCTCATATCTTTTCTCAGGTTCTGATAGTTTTCTAGATTGATAGGCTATGAGTCTCTGTTGCTCATCTTTGATCTGATACAGGCATGCACCTACTGCAAAATCTGATGCGTCAGTTTTCAGTACCTTTTTGCATGTTGAATTGAGTATTCTCAGATGTGCTGTTTCGCTAAAGCTTTTCTTTAATACGTGAAACACATTCTCCTGCTTCTTATCTCAATGTCATCTCTTGTTCTTGTGTGTTAGTCACATGAGGGGTTCTGCAATCTTTGCATAATTAGGTACAAACTTTCAGTAATAGTTTGTCAACTCTAAAAAGGCTTGTACTTTCTTGACTCATTTTGGCGAAGACCAGTTCCTGACTGTGTCTGTCTTCTTTGAGTTCTTCTCAATTTGCTCAGATTGAATTATATAGTTAAGAAATTCAATTTTCTTTGCTTCAAACTTGCTTTTTGACTTCTTCACATACAAAGCCCTTTTGTTAAGCTTTCTCAGTACCTTGTGCACGTGGCTGCAGTGCATCTTAAGGTCATCTGAATATATCAGAATGTCATTGAGATATGTGATCACAAAATTGTCAAGATATTCTCTCAACATGTTGTTGATTAACCTTTGAAAGGTGGCGAGGGCGTTCTTGAGCCCAAATGGCATAACAGTGTATTCATAGTGTCTGTATCTTGTTCAAAATGCCGTTTTTCATTCTTCACCTTTCTTCATTCATACTCAGTAATAGGCTTCTTTCAAGTTCAGACTTGTGAACCACTTGGCTCTGCCTAATCGGTCTTGCAACTCTTTGATCAACAGTAAGAGATAACTGTCTTGTCTGATTATCTTGTTGAGTTGTCTATAGTTGACACATAGTCACTTTGTGCCATCTTTCTTTGATACAAACAGGATCAGATATTCTGTCAATGACTTTGATGATCTGATGAATTCTCTTTTGAGATTCTCATCAAGGTAAGTTCTGACTTTCTTGAGTTGATCTTTGCTCATTGAGTACAGTGGCATTCACTTTAGTTGCTTGTCATTCAATAGCGGTATTTTGTGATCTCATGACTTATGCTCTGATAAGCTCATTTCTGATTGTTTGAGGATCTCATACACATCTATTGTGGTGTATAATTCTTTGCTGATTCAATTGATTCTTGAGTTCTTTTTGCGTAATCAGGGCATCTCTAGTATGGCATCATACTTGATTGAATTGAGAACATCAAATGTCAACTCTTGTGAATCTTCTAATATTATGACTTTAATGTGAACCTGGTCTGTTATTCACTCAGATTCTCCGTTGACCATATATATCTGCATAGGCTTCAGCACTCACTGCAGCGTTAGTTTTAGCATTCTTATCACTTGTTGCGAAATATAGTTGTTGATTGTCTCTGAGTCTACCATTGCTTGAAGAAGTCTATCTCATTCAACCTGAACATCAACTCATATCTTATGGTTCTTGCTGTTCTTTTGAGACATTAGAAGCTTCTTGTTCCCTAGTCTCTTTGAGAGAGCTTGCAGTTTTTTAACTGTACTGCGTCACTTGCTCTTCTTCAGAGGTTCTGAAATCATTCAGGCTCTACCTCTTGTACGATCAGTTGTATGTATTCATCGCTGTCTTTCTCAATATACCGTTCTGGGTGTAGGCGCAGTTCATACTGATCATATTTTCACTGAACCTGGTTCTGAAGTGCTTTCACTCTATTCAGAAACTCAGGTGACATGTAGCCTTCTGAAAAGGTTCATCAATCACTGTCTGGTGTCAGGTACTCTGTGAGTAAATGAATCTCAATTTTGTGACTCTTAGTTTTTCACACAAGTTGTTTCAGTACTGAGTTGATTGCTGTCTGTACATCTTTCATCAACTTGTCAAGTTTTAAGCATGCTCTTGCTTCTTTCATTTCTTCTTGTTGCTTTTTAAGGTCATCAACTTTCTTCTCAAGCTCTTCTTGCTGTTTTTTTAGCAGTTGTTGACGCATCTCTCAGTGCTGATTCTCAGGATGCTCATGTCTTATTTTGAGTCTCATGTTGACTTCTCAGTCATTGACATCCTTTGAGTTTGTGTCTGAATTCAGGACTATTCAGATGCTATCACTGTAGTCTTCTTTTACCTGGGTTTCATGAGTATCAGTTTCTTCAATCTCAGCTTTCTTTAAAATAGCTAATTTCTTCAGTTGATCTGTCATGTCATAACCGTTTCATTTCTTCTTGAGTGTCTGTGAGTATCATCTGGCTTCATCTTTGCTGCTCATATGTGTTCAGCACATGTTGTCATAGCAGACTGTTCAGCTCAGAGTGTTGTGCACTATGTGTGTATCTGTTGCTGCAACTTCTTTTCTCTCTTGTTGAGGTTTCTTGCAGGTTCTTGCAAGGTGTTTGAGCTTTTTACAGTTATAACATTCACAAGTCTCAACTTGTCAGTGTTGAGGCTTATAGAACTTGCTCATGCACTGTTCTTGCTTCACTTGTGGTTGCTGCTCATGATGCTTCTCAATTGCGTTGAGATTCATAGGGTCACCTCTTCTGAGGGTATAATGTCTTTTTCACATCTTTGGTGTGTAGTGCTCTGTACGCTTCATCTGTCATTCTCATTGACAACTGTCAATGTTGATGAAGGTATCAATCATATTCTGAAGCTCTTCAGGTCAATCCATCCTGACTATCTTGTCTTTAATAGTCTTGTTGAGTCCCCAATAGTATTGCAATACTAAAGCGTCATCATCTCAATCTGTTAGGGCTGCAATTCGCTGAAACTCTGCTGCATACTTGACTGTCAACTTATTCATCTTTAAAATGTGAAGTCATCTTTCTGCTGCTCATTTCTCATTGACTATCTCAAAGGCTCTTCAAAGCTCATTCTTGAACTTCTTATAGTTGCTGAATATGAATTTCTTATCATTCATTCATTTCTTCAGTGTCTTGTTGAGAAACTCATGCAGTTTGAGGTCAACTCAATCAAACGCTGCATCCTTGAGGTACGATATGATAAACAGGTCTTTGTTCATTTTGGACCTAAACTTCGCCTGATTGAATTCAATATATAACTTGAGCTTGATCAAGAAGGCTCACAGCTTTCCTCTCTTGTCTGTGAACACATTGGGTGCTGATACCTTGAGTACATTGATCATTTGCTGAAGGCCTTAAAGGTTGACTTGACTTGTTGAAGCTGACTTCTGCACACTGGTTGTCATTCTTATATCATAAGGGTGTTCAAAGTGTTACATCCTGATCTGAGATGCCTCAGATATTAGGGCTAAAGGTTTATGCTTGTTGATATAAGAATCTCAGTGCGCAGTGTAGGGTAAACCAGTAGTTGGTAACTTGTATTGAGTTGAACACAACCCATTTCCATAGAGGAAATGGTCCTACTATATACTATAGAATCGCTGTTCTCACATTGCTCACTATAGAGCAATAGAGCTGATAGACCTACTAAGGGTCTATTGTCTTGCCGGGCTCACCACAAGCATATAGAGCTGTGTGAGCCTATGTTCAGGTATACTCATTCCTTGTGTATTTCCTAGAACATACTAACTGGTTATGGTTTGACCGTAACAATTCAGCTGCTATCAAGTTCTATGAAGCATAAGAAGTCTTTTGACCTGCATGTCTCTGACAGTGAAAGTTGTATCTGGTTATTGCCGGCTGAAAATTGCATCACATGACTTGTGAGTAAATTTGTGCAGTCACAATTAATCAAGAAGAATTCTTACTAATATTGATCAGAAGTTCACAGTTAACTTTATAGACTTAAGCATTAAATTTAATGATGATTATAAAGTTGTCTATAAAGAGGTTGTTCAACACATTGATAACTGAGTAGTCATGATTGCACAGGCTCAAGAAATAACAATATACCTAAGCTTGCACATTAAAAGATATGAATTATTTGAGTCAGAATTTCTTAATAATACAACTAACATTTTGAAGAACAAACCATATTATAAAAAGACATTCATTCATCTCTGAATCTGAGAACAAAGACTCTGCTTTGATCAGCTTGATTAATAGTGATATAAGAAATGACAGCATTGAAACATCAGAACACAATTCAGTGAAAAAGAGTGATTTAAAAACCACTAGCAAATTCTTGTTCAATTCAATGACATACAATGATGAGGCTACAATTCAGAGTCAGCAAGATAATACATCTTCTGTGTCAAACACCTCAAGAACAAAGTCATTTAAAGCATTAAACCCTGAGAGTACTTTCATGAACTTCAGGGCAAAAATGCAGGCATCTCTCAATGACTTTCACCTTTTCTTATGACTCACTGTCATGTCAGAAAAAACAGACAACTCAAAAGGAAATTCAGAAAACAGCTTCAAAGATGACAACAACATCAAGAATACTTGATGTGTCAATAGCATAAAAAGATCATTTGATGTCAATACTGATAGGCTTAACAGCCTCTTTTCAGACATGCAACATTTCATTTATTCAGTTAAGTCTAAGAAACATAGTGTGTACAAGCAATGTTCTTCATTTACTGTACAAGAGGTTGAGGCTCAACTGACACAAATTGAGTGAAAAGAAGAAGAAGAGAATTGTAAAGAAAGAAAAGAACGCTGTGACACAGAGAACTGTAACAAAGATAACTGTGAAAAAAGAAGTTGTGACAGAGAAAGCTGTGACAGAGAAAGCTGTGACAGAGAAAGTCATAACAAAGATGACTGTGACAAAGAAAGCTGTGACAAAGAAAGTTAAAACAGAGAAAGTTAAAACAGAAAAAGCCATGACAGAGCAAGTCATGACAGAGAAAGCTGTGACAGAAATGACTGTGACAAAGAAAGTTGTGACAAAGAAAGCCATGACAGAGAAAGCTGAAACAGAGCAAGCTGTGACAGTGAAAGCTGTGATAAAGAAGACCGTGACAGAAGAAGCCATGACAGAAGCCATGACAGAAGAAGTGCTTTTAGAAAAGTTGCTTACAGTCACAACAGTGAAATAAGATTTAATGAAAGAGAATGACATGAGACATCACAGTGTAAAAGAGAAAACACTGAATGAGAGCAGTACAACATAGAAAGAGAAAGCTCTGAAAGATAACATGTTAAAGCATGTAAAAACAAGAAGAAGTTTGTCAGAACTGTGAAGCAGTTATTTCAGTTCTTTTTGCTCTTGCATTATACATTCAGTATGATCATGAAGTACTGAGAGGCCGTCTATTATTTGATTGATGATGTAAGAAGATTTACCCTGAAGTAAACTTTGAAGAGTACTACTAAACAACAATTTGTACTAGAATGACAAGGAATTCAAAAAGTTTTACAAGCATCTTCAGTATATGATCACTTCTTCAAGCCTTAGTTGATTATTGAAGACAATCACCTACAACCTTTCTCAGAGATGAGGGCCATTATCATGAAATATTACCCTTCTCAACAAGTTCAGCAAGATCTGACTGCATCTTGTAATGTGCTTTGTTCTCAGCATCACAAAACACTCTTAAGATTAGTTGCTGACAGCTGAAGAATTCAGAAGATGCAACAAGCTTGTGTTTAAAGACAGAAAAGAATTAAGACAGAACATGATCAATACATCTCTTTAAGAGAAGAAAGTTATACTTTTGCTGAGTATTATGTCATTGATAGTTAAGAAGCTTTTAAAGAATGTGACATTCAGTCAACCAAATGTGTGCTTCACATACTATGAGTACTTAAAGAGATTGATAGATCTTCAGCAACGTCATCATTTCTTAACAGTTACTGACTGATGTTCACTCAAATTTAGAAGCATGAAGTACAGATTAATTCATACAGCTGTGTTCATCAAGAGAAGATCTTCTTTCTATGTCAAGAGATTGAATGCATCCTCAAGGTTCTGAATGATCAGCTTAGCTGTCTGACAGATTTGCATTTCAAAATAGATTAAGGAACAATCAAGACTTTCAGTCATTTTTCACAAGAGCATGAATTCTACATTCTGCACAAGTTTATTTTTTTGGTTAACATCAAAATTCAGAGTTTCATCAAGATGACTATACTGGTGTTTGATCTGAGAATATTTGTGCATTCACTCACTCAACTCAACCTCTTCTTTCATGAAGTTTTTCTCATTTCATTTCACATGACTAATATTCAAGGTGCCTTCTCACAGAACATCTGCTGCATTAAATTCAACAAAGACTGCTAAGAAGCCGCTATTCTTGTCTTCATCATCATTATTATAATCTTTCTTTCTCTCTTCTTCATCTCTTTCTTTCTCAGTATGAACATCATTGACATTCACAACATGAACACCCATCAATAACTCTTCTGAGCCTGCGCAATTCTGCTTATCATGGTTGTTGTGAGCTTGTCACTGCTGGTCATCAACAAAGTCAAACTCACTCATCAGACCTGAGGTAGGCTTTTAAATTGCTGAGCAGCAGTGAGGCCAGACACAAGCGGCCATCTCACACTGATGATGAAGCAGAACTTTCATTCAGAGTTGATAGCAGTATATCTGCTGTCACCACAGTATAATGAGTATGAGAAGCCTGAACTGCTGAAGAGAAGAGTAATGCATCAGACATTGTATGCCTGAGAAAGCTGGCATGGTCAATCACATCATATTCATATATCATGATGCATGTGCTAGAGGTTGAGATCAATGCTAGTATCAAGTCTACACTTGATCTAGTGGTGTTTGCACTGAGAACAGTGACACTGAAAGATTGAGCAGAAGATTTCATCATGATGTGTTTGAGAATACAGTATATGCATGCAGCATTGCATACATTGTTGTCTCTGTCATAGTCAAAAAGTGATGATGCTTCAATTTTGAATCTTTAAGGAAAAGATGAAAGGCGCTGCTAATTTAAGTCTCAAAGAAAAGAAGAAAGAAAAGAAGACTCTTTATAGAAGAACAGTTGACTGACAGCATTAACCCTATCAGAAATAGAGTACATGTCCCTACACCCTGTACTTGTTTTTATCTGAAGATGATACAAATCAATATTGATGTTCTGTTCATGTGACAGTTGGCTTCTTCAGGCTGAATATTAGGTGCTCATGTCTTCACCTGTGCTCAGCTAGTGTTCTTTGAAACAGATGTATAGACATACATATACGTCAAGTCCTGACATGCATATAAGTCACGCCCTTGAAATAACAGGTACTGATACGACCCTTATACATCATACTAGCTAGATGTTCAGGTGACGCACAAAGAGGTTTGAAACGGCGACAACAAAAGAGAACAATGTTTTTGTCAATGACAGGCATGTGGGCAGAAGCAGGTCAAAACAGTCAGAAAGAAGAGGTGATCCCATCTCAGATGAAAGCACACTGAAGAAATGAGAGGCTCATCTGTCACAGCCAATGTTTTGTCAATATTGTTTCGTCATGAGGAGGGAGAAAGGTGTTTGGTTCGGGTTCTTGGGCAAGAAGGACAATGATGGCTAATAATGCTCATGCCTTCTCTGTAATAGAGGTCCTTTGAGGAAGGCTGAAGAGAGCGGCGCCGCGATGGTTTCTAGTTTTAGCTTGCCTATCTAGGCTCCGGAGGTGTGGGCTTCAAAGTTGCGTTATTGTGACAGTGAACATTCATTGTCCGGTCTGATGTGATGTGTGAAGTGTGCAGTTCCGACATACATCGAACAGACTTACACGGGGTGAATGAACAATTGAATCAAAACGGTTGAGGGTTGAAGAAGCTTTTCTTCTCAAGAACATTGGTGTGTAAGAGGGAAGAGGGAAGGAACCCTTCAGTCAACATGACAGAAATTTGAATGACTGTGTGAATGAAGCGCAAGGGCACACAATCAGAAAACAGGTGAGATTTCAAATTGACATGAAATCGTTTCGCGCGAGGGAAAATGTCGGTGATGCAAAGAGTGAAAGATCGCCCTAGGGTTTCTCGCCCTTGGTCCGGAGCATATATCAGGGCCGCAACCTTCAACATGTGCTGTTGTCAAGCCGGAACAATTTATTGGAACAACCACACTATTGACTGTGGCATAGTGGCCATTGAGAGAGAATGCAATGGTAATCTAGATAAGAGATATCAAGGATCCACGTTGAACGCATATCTTTCTCACATTTGAAATCACAGATATCACAGGAGATTAGCGCCACATCTGAATGTCGGCCGCAGCTTCTTCTCACCGGATCACTTCATAACACAGAGTAGCGGTATAGTATCTAAGATCTCACGACAAAGATGCCTTGTGTGGTAATAGATGAGGCAAATGCTCCACGGCGTGACATGTATTCATTGCATATATGTCTGAGAGAGTTGTTCAAGGACAGGCAATAAAAAGACAGGATTCGGCATTCAGTGCATCTTTCAGAGTAACGGCTTGGAACCGCTGATGTCGAGTCTGAGTTTGAGAGATGGTCAAATCGAAACGAATGTCAGGTGTTGATATCAGAAATGGCGCCTCGGTGACTTTGAGAGCACTGTCCCAAGAAGTTTCCACACCTCGCCTCGGCCATTCTTACCTTTTCGCGGACGCAGAGGTTCACGGTCCTGCTCATTCAAGCTTCATTGTCTTCTCTACATCTTTGACCAAGTGACTTGGAAGCCAAAGACTGAAAATATTTTACCGCTCAGTTAGCCACTTCTTCAGATCTCTACGTCTGAGAGGGAGATCCGTTGAAGGGAGCTTATGCGACGGTCAATATTTCTCGATCGTCAGGTAGGTGCATACCAAAGTCGACCAGGAAGCCAACTTTGCCTTGAGTTCCGTGGCAGAACCGAAGGCACGTGTGCTTGAGCCTCTCACAGAGCCTCTCACAGAGCCTCTCACAGAGCAACTCTCGGCCTGTGATCCTACGAGGCCTCTGTGATTGAATGGTGTGGAGCCGTTCGGAGACGGTTAGACTGTCCACAAGAACGAGGATATTGTACATCATTCCACCTTGTGCAAACTGTCGCTGATCGTACACAAGAGCGAAAGAGACAGGAGTGAAGGATGGGCCGAATACTTAGGCCGCCCCTGCTCAACGACATTTTCGAACCTGTAGTCTTCGCCATTAGAGCTCGTTATTGATTTCTTGGCTGTGTTCTCTCAATTCACAGCCTTCAGGAACCTTTGCCCAAGATCAAGTACAACGTTATCTGCGAAACGGGGCCCGAGCAAGGTAACTCCAAAAGGCAGTCTGGCTTTGTTGCCCTCATCTGTTGCGGGCTCAGGGTTTTGGCCAGAAAGCTCAGTAGCAGGATAAGTAGATGCTGGTAACGCAACCGCGCAGAGATCGACAACGTTGGCGAAATGAGCGAAGTGTCCTAGAGCAGAGTTCTTGGCGATAGGATCTGCCTGTACTTCGGATATCGTGTAGTGAGTTGGTGCTGTTGGGACTAGAAGAACCGATATACCGCCTGCATTGGGAAGAAACATCTTTTCTGCTTGCCTTGTATACCTGCTTGAGGTCAGTTTTGGACTCATACAGCGAACACTTACCAAAGCGGGAAGGTTTTCAACTTACAATTGCTGAGCATGGAGATCACGAAAGACTTGCATGGCGGTGGTTTTACGTCTCGCTGCGCCTTCGAAGATCTCTCTGGTCACGGGATGAAGGTACTCCTTGCTGGCCTCAAGCCATCCATCTGGTAAGCCTGCAAGCCGCTCAGCTACAAAGGTACCTTCATACAGAAGCTTGCCGGCATCTTCAAAAGGCTTCCAGTCAATGGGCTTTAAGGTACCGCCCATTGCTTGCAGAGTCTGGACGGTATCATCGAACAATCGGCGGTACGGCGGCGAGCATACAGCAAGAGCTTCAAGAGAAGGAATCCCAAAAATAAAGTTTCCTTGTGATGGCCCGGGACGGTATGCATATGGCTCTGGCTTCGCATATATGTCGTTTTCGTCGTATCCTTTGATAACGTGCCAAACAGCGCGAGCATCCTCAACGTTTCGCGCCAAGACCGCGACGCAATCCTGAGACTGACAGGCTGGCGTGACACCGGCGGCAGAAACGGTTCCTTTCGTAGGTTTCCATCCTACAATACCATTGAAAGCTGCAGGAAGTCGCCCTGAACCGGCCGTATCGCTTCCTATGGAGAATGAGACGAGGTTGGCTGCAACGCTGACGCAACTGCCACTGGATGAGCCTCCAACAGTGTAGTCTCCATGGTAGACCGATGATAACGTTCCGTAAGGGCTGCGACATCCCGTCATTCCTGTAGCCAGCTGCTCCAGGTTGGTCTTGCCGATGAAAATACCACCCTGCTCAATCAGCCTTGTGTACACGAGCGCCGACTCGCTTGGTATGCGAGCTAGCGGAGGGCATCCTGTAGTTGTGGCGATACCTGCGATATTGATATTGTCCTTGATACTGAACGGGATTCCGAACAGCGGCGGAAGGGTGTCCCTCTCCGGAAAGCGGACCTGAAGATTCTTCGCGGCCTCAACAACCGACTCTTTGGACGGAAGATGAATCCACACCGAAGGTTGAACCTTGTGATATGCCTCTATTCGTCCAAAGACCGCTTCCGCAACTTCGATGGGTGACAATCCTCCCCGAAATGCAGCAGAGAGAGATTTGATGCCAAGGTCCCCACTCCAAGTTTGAGGGGCGCGCGATTGTTGGAGATAAGCCATTCGGAGTGATGAGAATTACGAAGGCAAAAGTAAGGAGCACTATGTCCATTAAGAAATTGCGTAAGACTGGTACGAAATACGATTAAACCTGGTTCCGGGGTCCTTCGGTCAAACGAGTCCCTCGATCAGCTTAGTCAGAAGCGCGCCAGCTTAGTCAGAAACACTCATCTGTATTGTAATTTTGACTCCGAGCATTGCTATCTAGAGCTTTGTTTTGCTCTATTCAATTTGGTCACATGCATCTCTAACCATAATATTGGATATTTGTACATATCTAGATAGCATTTGAAGCCTCAAGTATATGTAATTTCTATGGGGTCGTGGCTCTTAAAAGGATTCCACGATATTTGACCTGATCGAGGGACTCATTTGACGGTCTAGGGGCGACGAGGCAAGACCTGCAACACATTGAATGGGACTCGTCACTGAGATGCACTCTCCATTGATACGAAAGAAGATATACGAATAGCGACACCGACTGAATCGGCCGAAGCGTACACGTGCTTGGCCAGAGTTCGAAATCACGTGCACGGACGGGTCAGCGCAGCGCTGTAGTTTTCGTGGGGTCCTCGACAAACCATCTCGACCTATCATCTGCTCTCCCCTTATCTACCACTTTGGCTTAGACGAGTAAGATGACGGAGAGGCCTGTATCTCCCGACATTCGACCTCTCTCGAAAATCGGACACACGACTCACGTCACTTTTTGGCATTTGTCTTACGTTTGGAAACATGCCCTTACGGGTAACTGCTTTGACGTCGTTACGGCTGGCGCGCCATGCGCTGCCTCGAGCCTCCCTGTATCCAACCTTGAGTTTACTCATGACCTGGACTTTGCGGCGCCGATTATTGTTTTGCTGTCACAGAGCTGGAACAAGTCGAAGTCCGAGCATCATATCTCGAAGACATCATTCATACTCCAATGACACGAAGGACTATCAAATATTTGATTCTCCTTCATTCCCTCTCCGGCCTACCTAATCCTTGGGTGTGAGGCCCTACTGGGAAGATCATCACGATACTATGCGATAAGCAAATAATCCCACCCTTTCTTGATCGTCCAATCTGGGACTGCCCTTGACCCCAATCAGCATCATACATACATGTAAGAACGTACGATGATGATGACTCCTTTACACACATGTCGCGACCACTAACAGAGATACCTGCAGCCCGTCCGCGTCGATAACCCTGCCTCGGAGGTTTGAATGAGACAACGGAGCAGTTCAAGATTCTGCAGCGACATCTTGCCCCACGTTCTCCACATCAACATCTTCCATTATGACAACTGCCATAGGCATCCAGCCATCTGTGCTATCGTCTGGTGTTGGCCATATCTCTACCACGTACTCTTATCCCAAGCTAGCAAGGAAAATGAAGAGCTCGATTAGGGCGAAACCAATGATCTCTACCGGTGACGCTACTATTGCTCGAGTCCAAAAAGAGCGCCCTTGTGATGCCTGCCGGAAGCGGAAGACTCGATGTGTGATACCTGAACGACAGTTAAGCTGCGCAGCTTGTGGGTACCATGGCCAGGAGTGTACTTTTTTGCAAAGTCCGCAGCCAAGGAAACGGAGGTTGGAAAGCGAGGGTCAGGGTGGCGACATTGTGAAGAAACGGTATTCACTACCTTGGAAACACCCATTCACAAGCAACTCCAGCTGAGTCTCAGCTTTGCAATATAGGTTACCAGAGGCGGAAGCACGTCTATTGCCAGACTCAAAGAGTAGCTCTGAGTTCGACATCCAAACCGAAAACAAGAATCTTCTGTACGGCCATGCGAGCACCGATCAGAGGCATCTATCGCGACAGACCTCTGCTCTCAGCAATCAACGACAGAGCCGATATATCGGAGACACAACGGAATTGGAGCCTTTGTTCTTTGATCTCTTACCCTTCGATGCTAACGGCGAGAGCACGACGTCTGCTGGAAAATTGCGAAAGAACGGCGATGGTCCTACCTTCTTGGATCTGTCTGACGGAGAGATTGATGAGCTCGAAGCTGAGTTGTCGGCTCTGACCGAACTCGAGACTATCGTGAAGCCACACGGACCGGCTCTCGTCGACCTCTACTTTGGCGTAGTTCATCCCAGCTTTCCCATTATTGAGGAGCAGGCCTTTCGTCATGAATATCTCAACGGGTACAATGCGGTACCGCCAGAATTGCTAGCTGGTATCTATGTCGTAGCTTTGCAATGGTGGGAGCAGGACGCTCGATTGGCGGCATTACAGCGGCCCAGTACTCAGCAGGTAGAGGATGTAGCCCTGCGAGTTATTGGAGACTCACTTTATCGGCCGAGATTATCAACCATCCAAGCCGGACTTCTGTTCTCGCAACGATCTTGTAGGGAGTCCAGAGAATTGATGGCACAGCTGGTAACCATTGGGTATGAGTTGGGCCTTCATCTAGACTGCAGCACGTGGAAGCTGCCGGCTTGGGAGATCTCCCTGAGGAAGAAGCTTGCTTGGGCACTCTATATGCATGATAAATGGAGCTCTTTAGTCTACGGTCGACCATCACAGATATCCAAGGTAAATTGGGCTGTCAAGCTGCTCACTAAAGACGACTTTCCGTGTAGCGCAGATGACGAGGAAGATGAAGACGACATGTGCAATCCGGGGAAGGGCAGTACGTTGTTCGTCCAGATGATTGCTCTTACAGAAATTCTGTCCGAAGTATTGGAAACCTTTTACACACTCAAAGCAACTCAAGAAGTCGGAGATGCGGGCGTGAACGGAACAAGGGTGATTCTTGAGAGGGCAAAGCCAGTGCAAATCAAGCTCAAAGAGTGGTTTACTCGATTATCGGGCCTGCTCAAAGTGGACAGCAGTACCTCAGGGAAGCTTTCCTCAACCGGTACGACCTATGGCATGTTGTACGTCAGCTAGAATGCTGATTTTCATATTTAGGGTCTCTCCATCTGGCGTACTTTGCTACAGAGATTACGCTGCACCGTTGCATCATCCGGTCGCTCAGCACCAGTGGTGCTGATCCATATCTCCACCACATCTGCCGATCCGCAGCAAAGACCCGCTTGATCTCTGCCATGGACTTCGTCAATCGACTCAAGCCTGAACACTTGCATTCATTCTGGTACTTCTCCTCGAAGACAAACTTTGCTCTGATTGGTACCTTTGGCAGTCTTCTGCGTGCTACCGCGCCTGGTAAAGAGGAAGCCGATTTCTACAAGACGAGACTGGAGGAGTATCGGTGGACTTTGAGTGTTAGCAGCAAGAGTGCGCCATTCCTGGATTTTGCCCTGAAGTCGCTTGATACGTCCTCTAGTCTTTTGATGAACCTCATGGAGAAGCCCTCAGTTTCAACGACCAATCAATCTAACACGACTTCAGTGCAGAGTGCTTCGCCTCCACAGGAAACGCTCATGACCGACGCGCCGGCTCTACATGTCGGGCAAATGCCAGGATACTTCGATTCCAATTTTCGGTCAATCTCACAGCAGCACATGTCAGGAGGCTTGTCATCAACTGCATCGGGCCTAGCTTCTCCCTCCACTTCCACTTCTGATGGATCGAGTAGTCAGGAAGCTTATATGGCACCCTTTTCTAGCTACTGAGCCGAGGATGGCGATCATGTAGCGGATTCTGGAAAGCTGGATACCAATGTCTGATGGTGATGCCGCCTTTCTGGAAGCGCATGAAGGCACAGTATAAGAAGCTCGACGTGGATGTCGGAACTTAGTGATATCTCATGTTCTCTCGTCAGCCTCCCATTGGACGGATTTCAATGGACTGGGAAGAGCACCACAGGATGCTAATAATTGATGTGACGGTCTGCCCTACAGCTATAATTGTTCATCTACTAGAAACTTATTATGTGCACAGTCAAGTCAATATATAATGTGCTCTTGTATCCAATCCCGCTCCGGATTACCTAGATCCCAACCCTTATCTTCAACACCCTCTCGACCCCTCGGGGACGGGGAAATATTATCGCGTTTACCAGGCGTTACCTTATCCGCTGAATAATAGTGTTTGACGGCGAGTAGAAAATCGATCACGACCAAGGATTCAAAGATGTCAGAAAACCTTGGCGAATCTCCCCAGAGGCAGTCAGACCACTGGTCGTCTCAGGTATTTCACAGCCTCTCACCGTGGTGCCCTTATCGAGCGCTAAGTAGTATGCATCCACCAGGCTTACTCGACATCGGCCTCCTTCGTCCCCAAACTTGCGACAACAGTGACGCGATGGCTAGACCCTCAAACTACAGACAAGATCCTCGACCTAGGATGTGGCGACGGCGTGCTCACTGCCCAGATCGCTGAATCCGCGAATGAGGTGTTGGGGATTGATGCCTCGGCATCCATGATCGAGACGGCGAAGGAGAAATACCAGTCACACAAGGATCAGAGTAGTAAAAAATGCAACTTCAAGGTTGTAGACTGTCGGTACCTTGAGCGGGAAACTGGGATTGTCGACGGCGGGTTCGATAAGGTGTTCTCAAATGCAGCGTTGCATTGGATCTTGAGAGACGACACCGCGCGGATGTCCACGATCAAGAGTGCATACAGGGCTCTGAAGAAAGATGGGGCGTTCGTGTTCGAGATGGGTGGAGCAGGCAATGTGGCCGAAGTACATGCTGCGCTGATCGCTGCGGTTGTGCATCAGGGCGCTACCGTCGAGGAAGCTCGGGAGGCGTGTCCGTGGTTCTTCCCTTCAGCGAAGTTGATGGGGCGGATACTTGAGGAGGCGCGGTTCAAGGTTGACTGGTTGGAGATGGAGTATCGTCCTACGAAGTTGACGCTGGAGGGAGGAGGGGGGTTGGAAGGGTGGGTTAGGTTGATGGGAGCAAATTTCTTAGAGGTGCTGGAGATCGGAGAGAGGAGGGAAAGGGCTGTCAAGGAAGTTTGTGAGACGTTAGAGACTGTGATCAAACGTGAGGAGGATGGGAGTATGTGGTTAGGGTACGTGAGGTTGAGGGGTGTTGCTAGTAAGCAGTAGAGACGAGGCAGATGTTGGAACAGCTGATATTGTCTAGAGAGTGGATATTAAAGATAATGCATGTTCAGTCTAAACCTTGTCATTAATCCGATAAATAGCGTTTCAAGACAAATTAAAAATCATGAGATAATGAGTTTATTCCGTTTGTATTGCTTGGCCGGCACATTGATTTCCAGTACCTTCAACGAAGCTCGGTGATACCTTGCACAAAGCCGTACTGCACACAATTGATGGCATCATCTAGTCCCAATGATTTCTTTTCAAACCATACCTATGTGAGAACCACATGCCTTGATGTCTGATTCAGCATTATGCTCAGATCATGGTTTATCGTTACTACTATTTTGTCACCTACATTCCGTTCTCATCTCAACCGTTCATCCAATGTATCCTCCAACATCGTTGCGGCCCGTAGTACAAGGATCGTCGATCACCCATGTAGATCATTGGATGCCTAACGCTCACACCGGAAGAGAACCCAACAGGAGGCGATCGTAGCGAGCCAATTCCTGAGCTAGGCTCTATCTCTGGGCTACCTTATTTGACGCCGTCGCAAGCGCAGACCAGATCTGGGGCTGTGACCAATAGATCCGGCAATTTAGTGTCAGATCGTACCTACGACTACTTGTAGATAGCCCAGGATCGAAGGCGTTGCGGGATGGCTTGACTCGTCTTCGACGTTTTCCGCTTGACGGGCCCTATGGGCGTGGGAGTCGAGTCTTGGGACATAAAGGAGTTGATCTGATATGTCACGTTCGTACTTGTAAAAGAAGATGATAATATTGTGAGACTTGGCGACCGCTCAAGTTCATAGTTGGCGTTTTTAAAACCTTCACAAGATCGCGGACAAGCAGACATAGCTGCCCATGCTCATTGTAAAAACTTCGGGCTTGAACCAAATCCTCCAACATTCCAAAGGGTACCTATACTTAGTACTGTATGTGATGGTCTGACCTTACTCTCATGCTTAAGTTAGCGCGAATGAGAGTCAATTCGCCGACACATCAACACATTCCATTCAAAGCTGCACGAATGCAATATCTGCAACGACCACTTTCTGCTTGCTGCTTCCCGATAGCATATGATTCACGGGAGACATTCATGAGTCTCGAGAAGCCCCAATCACGCTGAAGATTCGGCAGTTGCGTTGCTGGAGCAGGGGGCCGGAATCGGTTGACTGACCTCCAGACGGAATATGACCGACCCTGAGAACGGAGACAATGGCACTGAGCCTTTCCCGGTGGGGCATGACGGCGTGGAGGACCACGCTACTCTCAAAAAGTCCTTGTCCAAGATTACAAATGGTTCTCACCGACATTCACCTCCAAATCCCGAGAGCAATTTTGTGCTCATCAACGAGGCCGCGCAATCGTCGAAGCCGAACAAGAGCAGTCCTCCTCTGTTCGTCGATATACCCAAGATGCCTACTCCAGCAGATACAGCGTTTACTGCGCTTCAGTACCTGCCAACGCCGCTACTAGTGCTGTCCTCTTCGAAGCTTGTGATACTGGCGAATGAGGCTATGGGGAGACTCCTAGGCCTGGACGAATCAGGAGCGCTTCAAAAAGTCTATGACGACGGAGAAGTGCAAGATTTGTCAGTGACCGAAGCGCTTTGGGGCCAAACATTGTCCCAGCTCGGAGTCGACATGCTACAGGACGGTGAGCCAATATGGGTCAATTGGGAGGTGAGGAGATAGACTAGTCACGTCTGAGAAAGCCACATAGCTAATGGCTTCAGAAATTCCTCGATCGCCTCGCAAATGAGATGGACCAGAGTGCGATGGAAGATGATTCGGATCTTCAAGGCCCGGCGGCGCCCCAAAATGGCGAGGATACGCCAACGGAAGCTGGACAGAGGCAGCGTACACATGTCCCAGAAATTGGTCGGGAAGAGAATCGGCAGCCCAGGAAGGCCAGGAAATCAGCATTGGTCCATGATGCGGTTGTCAACGTTGTGCTTTCATCACAATACATTGAGTCCGGCAATGTGTCTTCCGACCCATATCAGAGATCCCTCTCCTTAGACAATCAAGTGCAGGCCAACATGGTCATCTCTATTTGGACCATGGAGGAACAGAGATACTTCACGTTAAGCTTTACCAGCGCCTCTCCAACCTCTCCACCGTCTACTACAACAAAACAGTCGCGGACTGTTTCGCGGACTCCGACTCGGCTCTCCTTGTCAACTCCGTTAGACCCAAGCCCGTCTTCATCAAATGGCTCAGGAAATCGATCGAACTGCGGCTCCCTCTCACCGTCAGCCACCGTTACCTCCCCAGCAAATCTACCTCTCTCGCTAGCTCCGTTCCCTATGTCCGGTGCTCCAGCTCGCTCAAATATGGCCTCGGCACCTTCAATTCTCCAGAAGATCACAAGGTTGAAAGACGGTATTCTGAATGCAATGGAGATACCAGTGTTTGCGATGTGGAAAGACGAGAGTTTGGCTCTCCCCAATAAGGCTGCAGCGCGACTCAGGGAACAACATGCAGATTCGACCTCAGACCCCTATACACCCTTCCCGACATTCAAAGTGTACACAGAAGACTTCGAGCGGGAGCTGCAACCTGAGGAGTACCCCCTGATCGTACTTTGTAGAACGCAAAAGCCATTCAGCAACTGGAAGATTGGCATGAAAACTCCACGAACGGAGCGGCATATAAGGTGTGTCGATATCAGACACTGCTGTGTGCGACTACTAACAGTAACGCAGCTACGATGTTAGCGGGGAAGGCATATTTGATGAAAGAACAGGGGAGTTTTTGGCGGGCATAATTGCTATGAAGGATGTCACCGAATACACGGACAAGCTTGCCGCCCAAACTAAGGAAAATGAGCAGCAGTTCCAACTTATCTGTGACACGATGCCGCAAATGGTAAGACTTCTGCCTTTGCCCTATGTCTTCACATCATATGCTGACTTTGTGACCAGCTCTGGACTACTACCCCGCAAGGCATGCATGACTGGTTCAGTAAGAGATGGTATGACTTCACCGGCATGACAGTAGAACAATCCATGGGTACCGGTTGGCAATTACCGTTTCATCCAGATGATGTTCCTATAAGTAAAGAAAGATGGGAGCACTCCTTAGCCACGGGCGACGAGTATTCCACCGAGTATCGATGTAGGCGACACGATGGGGAATGGCGGTGGATGTTAGGGAGGGCCCTGCCGCTCAAAGACCATGAGAGGGGAAAAATACTGAAGTGGTTCGGGACATGTACGGATATCCACGATCTAGTCGAAGCACGACAGGCAACAAAACGAACGCACGAGAAGTTATTGAACGTCATCGCACACGCGAAGGTTACGGTTTGGTCCGTTGATCGGCACCGGAATCTAACGTTCCTTGAGGGAAAGCTCATGTGGGACGCGTCTGAGGAGGACATCGGGCCCCAGTCGCTAGGACAGAATGTATATGACGTGTTCGGTCGGCACAAAGGAGAAATCGACTTACCTTTGTATAAAAAGCCGATAGAGGAGGTCCTTGATGGAGCGGCCAAGGAGCAGGTTACTGAGCACCACATAGATGGTAATGGTCGATGGTTCCGAACCCGCTTTGTACCCATACTCGGCAAAAAGGGGCACGGTGGAGACATAGACGAGAGCTTCGTGGATGGGGTAATAGGCGTTTCAATGGACGTAACGGAGGTTAAAGAGACGGAGGCAAACCTGCAATCGCAGGAGGAAGAGAACACTCGGCTGCTCTCGAACGAAGCGGCTGCCAAAGAAGCCAGTCGACTCAAGAGCCAATTCCTCGCCAACATGTCTCATGAGATCAGAACGCCCATTGCGGGGGTTATTGGCATGTCGGAACTCCTCGCCGACACCGACCTTGACGATGAACAGATGGAGTGCGCCGAAAATATCCAAAGGTCTGCTAATGGTCTGCTGACCGTCATCAACGATATTCTCGACCTGTCAAAGGTAGAATCCGGCAGACTCGACATCGAGGAGGTCCAATTCAGCCTTTCAGTTGTCATTAGGGATGTTAGCAAGATGCTTTCGTTTGCCGCCGAGCGAAAGAACCTGAACTTTATGAGCGACATTCAGATCGGAATGGACCATGATCTTATAGTCATGGGAGATCCTGGCCGCGTCCGGCAGATACTCACGAATCTGTTAACAAACAGTATCAAATTTACCTCCGAGGGTAATGTCAAGCTCGCCGTCATGGCGCAGAAGGAGACTGCTGAGACGATAGAAGCCAAATTCGTCGTCGAAGACACTGGCATTGGCATTGAAGAGGAAGTTCGCAAGCGGTTGTTCAAGCCTTTCAGTCAAGCTGACTCCAGCACTGCTCGCCGCTTCGGTGGGACTGGCTTGGGTTTGACTATCTCTAAGAATGTAAGGCGGAGCTCATACTCCTCAAATGACGTCCGAAATTAATAAACATATAGCTTGTGGATTTGATGCACGGTGAAATCACTCTGGACTCAACACTTGGCAGCGGCACAACAGCCACATTTTGGATACCTTTCAACAAACCCCAGTACCAAAATGGGAGCTCCCCAATGATTGATATTGGCGCTATTCCCGACCGTTTGCAATCAGAACTGTCAGTCTCCGGATGTAATTCCGAACAGGAGGTTGCAAGTGGGACTCCACCACAGACCTCTTTGACATCGGGAGTCTCCATGCCACATCGTCAAGACAGGTCATGGTCGATTGGCCATCTCACATCCCCCTTAGGAGCTGCACCTGACCTAGGAATGGGCTTGTCGGAAGCCGAAAGGAAAAACACTCATGTTCTGGTGGTCGAGGACAAGTAAGCTTCCGTTTGTCTGCGAAATCTGTCTGTGGCTGACGATCGCAGTGCAATAAACCAACAGATTGCGCTCAAGACCATCAAGAAGCTTAATTTCTCGGTGAATGCGGTGTGGAATGGAAAAGAGGCACTCGATTACTTATTGGAAGCGCCCTCACCGTCGCATCCAAAACCAGATGTCATTTTGATGGACGTGCAAATGCCCATATTGGATGGCTATCGAGCTACACATCTGATTCGGCACCATGCGCCATTCTCGAATCTACCAATGCTTAAAGCGATACCTATCGTCGCAATGACCGCTTCTGCAATCCAGGGAGACAGAGAGAAATGTCAACGAGCTGGCATGGACGATTATCTGGCGAAGCCGGTGAAAGGCAAAACTCTAGAAAGAATGTTGGTCAAGTGGGCCTTGGAAGGCAGGAGGAAGAATCGACTCAACGAGCGCACCGACTCCACTCCTACCGAACACGACTCGAACTGCGCCGAGCCAGAAGCGGCTTTGGGACCCACTCTAGAGTCTACCCCCAGTTCTGAGAACAACGAGCAAGCAAAACAAATTGCTGCCACTAGTGCGCTGCCAGGCTTGGAATCTGAAGGCGATCGTGGCATGCGCCGGGTTGAGGCTGAAGAAAAAGCAGTATCCCTGAGGGACGACAAGCTCATCGCAGCCAGTGACTCAAACTTCCACAGTCCGCCATCATCTATGAATGGTGCGACCATGAGACCGGATCGACCGACCGCGGCGCTTACAGAGGAGAACATTGGCAAGCTGGCCAACGAGCAAGATGGAGGACATGCGTATAGCAGGACTCAGAGAACCCCCTCCCCGAATCCATCACTCGCCGTTAGAGGCGGTGAAAGCTCGCCAACCAGTACTTTGGGAAGTTTACTGAGTCCACCACGGCCGACTTGGAAACAAGGACTCAATAGAAACGACAGTGATTGCAGCCAGCGCACGGTGACACCGAAATCGTCCAGATAGTTCATTAAGTCTTCGAGTCATATCTCACTATGCGGTAGGGCGTAGATCTTGGCGTTGTGGGTACGTCTGCTTCAAAACTACAGGGATCGTGTGGAAATGCAGCACACGGCATGAAGGCTCATGTTCCCGGGGCCGTTGGCGCTTACGATCATCATAAGGCGGGAGTTTTATCCATGGATAACGACGGGCCATGCTATTGCGCTTCTAGCATATCTTCATGGCCGGCTATACTTTTATTGAGACGATGCAAGCTCTTCCACATGATGATGCAGTGCTGATCTACCTACCAAACCCAGCCCAAAACAACACACGGCTCAGACCTCCTCTCCCCCGGACGGACAGATGTAACAAATCTCCCCCCTGGCCTATCTATATTCCCCCGAAAATCCTCCTTCTCTCCGCGTCCAGCACACTCTCTATGGTTCAAGCTCTCTTATCCTTCTGTTTGCGTTGACGCGTACTTTTTTGCACTTACTGTTAGAAGAAAGCAACGGTCGGGAGGCGAGTTGTCACCTTCGATAGAGATGGAAGAACAAAGGGATGATGAAGAGGAGGGAGAGGCGGGAGAGAGAGAGAGAGAGACAGAGGGAGAGGAAGGCGCCACGCAGTCCGTTGATAGCGCATGTGTGTAAATGTCCAACATCCTTCCCCTCCCCACCCCATCTCGCGGAGCTCCCGCTTCAAAGTGCTACTTCATGACTCCTGCGTAGAACACCGGCGGGATTTGTTCGCATGAGCTTTTCCTATACCGGGGGGTACGGTACAGAGCCCACAAACCGGAACTCTTGTCGGATCTGGGTTTGGACTCGGACTCGATGCCGGGCCCGAAAGGAGCTGTGAATGCCCGGGGCGTGGAGGGGTGGCGTTGACAATCTTCGAATTCTGAAGAGGTTGGGAAAATGATACGTGGTGTTTGGTGGAGTAGAATAGAATAGAGGGAGGACGACATGGTGGGTATGGGCTGAGCCAATCAGATCAAATCAACGAACGTCAGTGTCAGAGATCAGGGTTGAGATTCCCCCACCGGCGGATCCCTGAAAAGTGAAAACAAAACAAACAACATGCAGTCTGGCCTTAGTAAGGTACCGAGGGCCGGGGCCGGTCGTCCGTTGAAAAGAACGTATCGTAGATTCTCGATCCTCCACAGAAGGAGGTGCGGAGTTTTGCTCGCGGCGAAGATGACCTCTGATCCGATTGAGGTGTTTGTAATATCAGGCGAGAAGAGAAGATACAATGACCGACCAGGTCCCGAAGAAAGGTGCTGACGGCATCGGATAGGCGTCTTGCGAACCCCTTGAGGATATTCTAGCCTAGGCGTCGGAAGAGGTTCTGCCGCCTTGGATGCACGTCGACCTTCCACGTAGAAAGGAACTCGTACATGTACATAGTCAAGCATAGAAGGGTCGCCATTCATAGGAGAGATTGAATTTTTGCCAACACCACCATCTTTCACCACGCTCACTCACTTCTCATCTATCGAGAACTCACCGACTGGCCCAACTCCACCCTTCACACCTTATCATACCTCCCCTTTTTTTCCAGCCCAGCTGACAGAAACATCGTCGACGGCTACATCGCCGAAGGGCGGTAGCTGTCCCAAGTATCTCGTGACGAGTGGCCTCAACGCCTACAACTCCGTAGACGTTAGAACAAGGACGGATCAAGGGCGATGAGTCCTTGTAGGTGTTCGGTGACTGGTTAGGGAGGCTTGATTGCTTCGGAAATGGCCAGTCGTCTGGGCGTGCGGGCTCGTGCAGGTTTGCTATCGCCCTCGCGTCTCGCGAGAAGGATTGGGAACGGGCAGGCTGGTAAGGGTGCTTGGGGTCTGTCGCTGTTGGGATGGCGGTTGAGCGTTCCTAAGGTTTACACTTCGTGGTTTGGTTGGTTAGTCACGGTTAGGGCTTGCGATACTTACCACGTGTGAGGAATGCCTTCGTTGCCAAATGCTTGGATTTAAATATCTTAACAGTCATTGTCATCGTATCTCTTTCTGATCATGCCGTTGCAATGGTTGCTTCATGGATTGGTTGTCAAACGCCCTCAGTGTCTATGTCTTGTTCTTAGTACCCTCGCTTTCTATCGACAACATTGATAAGTTTCTTCCCCTTTTCCTTCCGTGTCAGATTGACCTCCAACACCTGAAACGCCCGATCCACGTACGCCGTCCCCAGCCCACTGATATGCGGCGTGACGATCACATTCGGCGCGTCCCACAACGGATTGTCGTCCGGCAACGGTTCGGGGTCCGCAACATCCAGCGCCGCGCCTCTCAACCCGCCATTCTCCGGTCCCTTCTTCAGCGCCTCTATCAGATCCGCCTGCTGCAGGATCTGGCCCCGACTGATGTTCGAAACGAACGAATTTCGCGACTTGCCCAGAATCTCAAACTCCTCTTTGCCCAAGAAATGCGTCGTCTCCTTCGTCAACGGCACGCTGACGAGCAGATGGTCGATATCCTGTCTCAGGAACTCGTGCAGCTTCGCCTTCTCCAACCCGCTGAACCACGCGCTGGGAATATCCCCTTCCGGATCGCCCGTCCCAGGCACGATGAAGCCACGATCCCGCTTACTCTCCTTCGTGTCCCGCGGACCGGCCGTGTACGCGATGACATCCATGCCCATCGCCTTCGCTACCCGTCCGACCTGCCGGCCGATACTGCCGTACCCCAACACGCCGAGCCGTTGGCCCACCATGTCGCTGATGTGCATCAGGTCGGCGTGGTTGTCGCCTTTGCCCCAGTGGTGGTCTTTCTGCCACTCGTAGAGTTTGGGGTAGCGGTGTGAGTGGACGAGGGCGGTCATGACGACCCATTCAGCGATTTGGGGGCCGTGGATGCCGGAGGAGGTCGTTAGGGTTATGTCGGTGGATTTGTAGATGGGGGAGTTGGAGACGTGGTTCGTGCCGGCGCTGAAGAAGTGGATCAATTCTAGTCTGCGCTCGAAGATTAGTGACCTTTAAGTTTGCCGTAAGATCAGTTAGAGCTTTACTTAGGGCAGTCCTCGGGCGATGGTGGGAGCGCGGAGAGAGTGACTAGAATGGTGACGTCTTTGTAGATTTCTGGATGTATAGAGGTCAGACCCGGTTTGGAGAGTAACCGTCAATTACGTTTGTATGCACGTTGCACGCGTGCCAATTGATTGTTGCTGATGCAAGTCGGTGCTTACCCTTCGGAACTTCCTTTAAGCCCTTCCACACTGTTTCGGCGAATGTCACACTGTGGAACGATATCTTGATATTGGGGTGATTTTTCCGAATCCTATCAAATATTGCTGTTGGCTCGGCGAAAGGTAGGATAGCAAGCATGTGCTCCTGTTTAAGATCTGGACCGCCGCCCATGGTGGGAATAAGGCGTTGGAGACGTGAGGCAGCTATCTCGAAAGCAAGCAACTCCTGACGGTATGTCTAATGATTTCTTCTCGACCAGATCAAGCAGGGCTGATCTTAGATGAGATTATATAAGATGCCGTCTATCAGCGATCGGTGTCAGGTACGCTGCTCAGCAATGCCTACGAGGTTTGATAGACGTTGTGGACACCCTTATCGATTGCTGAGTCATGCCCTACCCTTGAACCATATCGAGGCCCGCAAGTGGTTCTTCACAGACGCTCTTTGAAGGGGATACTAGAGGACTTGACTTGACTTGATCTCATCTCTCTGAACACGTAACAAGCGCCATGGATTTAGCATGCCGTTTCACTTGAAGCCTCTCTAGAAGTATCGGAGGCCTATGTGGCTGGAGATGCCACTTAACTATGAGTGGAAAGCTTCCAGCTAACAAATTGCAGTGCCAGCACTCACCATCACGATGGGGCCCGATTGCGATGACAGCGATACGGAATGATTATTACTGCAAGCCTGATATCCATGTGATCATCGGCCCAAGCTGCCTAAAAGAGCACCAAAACGTTTCTTGCCACGCTTTAACTATCAATTACCATATCCGGCTCCCGGTCAATGAGAGTCTGCGCCACAACGTCCGCTGCGCAGTTGCATATCCCACTTCGCAAGCAGAAAGCCTCCCGGACCCAAAATCTGCAATACGACGCCACCAAACTGCTCGCTAACTGGTGTGAACAGAAGCAAGGCTAATGCAATGTGCAATGCAACGAAACATAGGTAATCACGTTGCCGCCCATATGCAATGAAACTATAAGGATTTTTCCAAAGAAACCAGTTCCCCGAAATCCTCGGCATACTTGGCAACGTCTGATTTGGTCGGACGAGGCAAGGGCTTGCGAGCAAAGCCACCGTAGCCAAAGTAAGTCTCCAAGCCGCTCTTCGTGCCCACGATGCCCCCAGAGATAGCAGCCCAGTCTCCGCGTGCGACCACTGCTTGCAATTTCTGCGCTTCTTTGACCTTGTCAGACGCGTAGAGGTCGACGAGTTTGACGCAAGCCTTGGGTGTGACGTTTCCGAGACCGCAAATGACTCCAGAACCACCGCCAATGAGTGTCTGGAGAGTGAAGTCTGCAGACCCACCCATGCACATGAAGCCGGAACCGTGGTCCGTGGGGGTGGCAGCACGAGTAGCCGCTGCGATCCTATTGAGCTTGCCGGTGTTACCGCAAGTCAACTTGCAACCAACGATGTTGGGATGCTTGGCAAGCTTGACGATGACGTCTGAATCCAAGTCGATGCCTGACACCGCTCCGGGGTAATTATAAATGAGGATAGGGAGCGGAGATGCGCTCGCAACGTTCTGGAAGAACTCCATTAGAGAGTCAGGCTTGTACATCGGCTTGTAGTAACATGGCGGCAGCACGAGCGCGTAGTCGCCTCCGAAAGACAATGCCTCCTGGCATAGCTCGATGGTCTCTCGTGTTGACTGTGCGCCACAGCCAACGATAAGCGGCATGGACTGAAAGCCAGCGTCATCCAGAGCCTTACGGGTCGTTCTAGTCACAAGCTTCCTTTCGGCGTGGCTGAGGTGCACCGCCTCTCCGTTCGAGCCTTGCGTTGCGATGCCTGCAACGCCGGCCTCAGCCAGACGCACGGCATGCCTTGCTATTGTCTCAGTATCAAGATCCTCGGTGGCTTTGTCAAAGAAAGCGACGGTTGGAACGTATACGCCAGGTGTGAGGGGACGGTAAGGATGATCTCCTGATGAGGCGACGGACGTGCTCTCAAAAGAGTCGCTATACTGTGGCTGAGAGTAAACAGAGCCAAGGGCGCCTGGCGAAGCTGCTTGATGAGGACGCAACGGCATGATGTCAAGTCGTTGGGTGTAACTACCAGTAGGTGAAGGCGCGTCGTTGTGAGGGGACATGGCTAATAAGTCTTCAACGTCTGGAAGTGGATGCAGTGTTCAGTAAGCACACGACGAGGTCTGAGAGAAAGGAAGACTGTAGGCAGCATTAGTCAAACTCCGAAACGGTTGGGACTGCAGAAGATGATGCATGACTTATAGTCAAGGACTGGAGGCATTCAGCAAACGGTGAGGGTTGTTGGGGTGCCTGATGACCTCGGCGTTGTCATCTCGGGCTTCCAGCTCCCTTCAGCTAAATTGCCTCAGTCCTTTCGGAACAGTGCTAATACGAAATCAATGCACGGCGCATCCGTTGGTGGAGGCGAGAGGGCATCCGTCTCCCACCTCTCCCACCAATCAGGTTAACATTAGCTGCGCGGAACACAAGTACTCGCTCTTGTGACGAACAGCGGAAGATCAGCTGCGTCAGAGTTCAAGATGTAACCCCTGTATCATTAAGGTAATAATCAAAGTAAGGTTGGTAGAGTACTGGTACGATCGTACTGTGTAAGCGCGGAGAAAACTGCAGCTGTCAGGCACCGGGCACTATCACTCCACTACCGAAGCCCGATTGCGTGGCTTCGCTACGGACATGTACAGTTACTTTATGTACATACGGTACATGGGGAGTGGAGTGCGAGTACCAAGTACCAATTTCAACGTGTCCTGTTGAGGCTGCAGAGGCCTGCATTGCTGAGTTTCGACGCCTTCCACTTCCCGCAAAAACAAAAACCAGATGCAAAGACAGGCGATCGGATTCGCGGAGCCCCGAGATCTGGCTCCGCGTCGAATGCGTGGGGGTTATAGATACATTATCACTGCTGACGGCGGGGCTGTGCAACAGCCTCGTACTTCCATCAAGTACGAGTGACTACTGCAAGCGTAGAGATGACCTCGCACTTATTTGCAATTTAAAATTCTATTTTTGACCAAATGTTGCAAGCACGACTGAAAAACGGAAAATGTAGCCATGAGAGATCTGTCAGAATATTCCTTCTTGATATGAATCTCGCAGATGTTGCAAGTTGTATTGGTAACAGTACTATTGGAGTTGTTTACGTACTTTCTGACATACGTTTGCTGTCTCCTTGGCCCATAGAGTTAGCGGTCTGGTCTAACCTTTCAGAAGTGGTATACGGTCAGCCCCTAACATATCTCTTGATACTATATCTTCCGAAGGATCCGAATAATGTACATTGTTCGGGTACGATAACTGGCGATTGTGGCGACCTCGAATGGCGTTCCCAACTATTACTTCATCCCTGCTGGAGAGCGAGAACTGAAGCGTAGGGGAAAGAAACCCCTCCTCCCCCCCACGCTAGGAACATCATTTCTTGTGTTCGTACTCCACATGTAAGCACGAGTGAGGTCTATTCGGACACGACAGCAGATTATGGTGTCGTGTGGTTGAATCCTGTCCTGCCAATGCTTCATCGATCGGAGTAACGTTGTGAATATCTCATCTCCTTCCCCTGATCCAAAACCAGGATAGATCCCGCATTACTAGCATGAACCCCCGCCACCTTTGCAGATCTGGGCCAAGCTGGACTGGACTCTACTCTTGTACATGTACTTGTGCAACCGATGCTACTGATGACACAACCTTTCGGGAGGACTTCCAACGAACGCCGGAAGCACCGTTGCACGCACGTGAAATCGTCTTAAACCGGGCCATAGCTTTACCCCGCAAAAACCCACAGGTCGTCGATCTCATCGTTGTGCATCTCCGTTGAGACAGGGGACAGATCCGTGTCCCTCCAGTTCCACGTAGCTGGAGTATGCATTTGAAAGCCGCAATCGAAGTACCAGGACACTAATCCCCACATTAAAGTTTTTCATCACACTCGTTTCAAGAGTGTCCGATCACACTGGTTGGGATGAGATAAGTAACCCCACTGCTGGAGCAAGGGGTCAATTCTGGCTTGGCTCATCCTGTGCGAGTATTCTTTATAAATCGAAACGCGGAACAACGCCGCATTCGAGGGTTTGTCTACAGGCAACCCTGCTTCAAGGCACTTGGACCCTAGACATGTATTCATCGCCTCCACGCCCTAAGACAGTTATCAGCACATGAGTAACACCATCTGAAGCTTTCTAGTCTCTTTTGCTAATAGGTGCAGAAGCGTCTATTGATACCTTTGCCTCTTTCCGTCTCTGCAACAGCTTAGCAAGGGGTACATTGTCCTCATCGTAGAACTCCACATCTTCGTCGACACCAAAGTCTCGTAGGCGATCCCCTTCCGAATTCCTCCAACCTTCTTCACCTCCACTGGATCCCCCACTGTTGATCTCGGGCACATCCTCGTCTTCATCCTCTTCTTCCTCTGAAGGGTAGCGGTCATGGAAAGGTCTCCGTCTGTAGACATGCGGTTGGCCGCTCCGATATCGCCTCATGTCCTCCCGTTGCCTTTTTCGGAAAGCGCTAATATCGGCCTGGTCTGAATAACGGCCATCGTTGTGTGTGAAGGCATCCCTAGGCTCAAGGAATCGAGGCATTCGCGGAATGCGGTCAGGATCAGGCGGTGGCCAAGAGGATGAAGGATCTTGAAGGATTAGCATCTGGTCCACGTAAACTCGGAGCGTAGTTGTACTTACCTTCGAATTCATTGACCTCGAACTCGATCCCACTAATGTTAGATGGAGTGGCTGCAAAGGGCCAAAACCAACTAAGGATCTTTATAGCACGATGAGTTAACTTAAGGCAATAACTCTTTCGACGTATAAGGCTTACATTGGAGCTTCCTCCCATGCCCTGCTTTAGGTTTCTCCATATGCCAACATCGTAAGGAAATTCTTGTCTTTTGATCTTCAACTTTATCCCATCGGGACCATCTAGGTACCCGCCTAAGACCCTTGCGCGGCGGAGCAGAGCCTTATGCCGTTCAATTTCCCACCCTTCGATCGTTGTAGTATTTGAGCCCAAGGACCACAATGAGCGGACAAGAATGATGAAGAGGGCAAACAGCGTGATTGAATCGACTACGAGAAGAACGAAGAGATGGATCAATTGACTTGGTGAGGGACCCAGATACTTTCGTGGTCCTCATCAGTCCTTCTCATTCTAGAACATCAATTACTGGCTGACATACACTTGGTAAATCCCGGCTTTGCCATAGAACTGCTGCTCGTACGTATAGAAAATACTCAAGGTACGTCATTGAGACCACAGCATAGAAGAGAAAGCGGATGAAGTGTGGAAAGGTGAGGTGTGACACGCAGTTCGCGGTCCAGGGACAGTGATGGTCCATCTTAGGAATGCATCTGACACCATCAGAGGGTCAGTCACTGTCCTTCGGGTTCTAAGTAGGCCTCGGCAGACAGTACTTTTTGCAGACTTTGCAATGATGAGCTCGCGGCGGTTTTAGGGCTTCACATTTTCTGCACCACCGCTGACGCTGTGAAGACCGATCTGTTCCGAGCTTTGTATCCTCTAGCCATTTGGGTGTCCAACCGTTAGATACATGACCTGGGTCTGTCCAGCAAGCTCGAGCGTAGCACACCCAGATGCAGATCACCAGACAGTTGAACCTAAGTGTCTGCTGCTGGTCAAGCGGCGATGGCTCAAGATATTGAAAGAGCAACTGAGATGAATATGCAAGAAAAGCAATGAGAGAAGAGACACCTGGAATGGCCAAATGAGTTATCGAGGGTTCAAACATGTTCTTCAATCATCATATAAACCTCCAAAGAATCTGTGGTCAGCATCAGGTTCGCGTACTTTCACTAGCGCGGCGCGTCGTGGGGCAGTAAACGATGACGAACAGCTCCATCAATCATCAGCGACGACCGTGGAACGCTTGGGCTCGGCCGGTATGGCTCTGCTCAAGCCGTGAGCACCCCACGGAGGAGATACACTGTCTGCATGACAATGCCCATCGCTGCTCTTCCCGCCAACACCGTCCGCGCCATTGGCTCCTCTCAGGTCCTTACAGATCCTTGCTCGGTGGTGAAGGAGCTCATAGACAATGCACTGGACGCACGAGCTACCTCGATATTCGTCGAAATCTCCGTAAATACTCTTGACGTCATCCAAGCGAAGGACAATGGCTATGGCATTGGGCCAGAGGACAGGGAAATGGCTTGCAGGAGATACTGCACGAGTAAAATAAGAAATCTAGAGGACCTAAAGGATGTTGGTGGCCGCTCTTTAGGATTCAGAGGCGAGGCATTAGCCAGTGCTGCAGAAATGAGCGGTAGTGTAGTGGTGATGACAAGGATTGAGGGAGAAGCGGTGGCTGTTAGCCTGAAGGCGAGCAGAAACGGTGAAGTTGAGAGGTAAGGCTTGC
>JAABUP010001977.1_pt1 | contig 41473 bp, 53 predicted proteins | sample 5559201 | NCBI WGS metagenome assembly JAABUP01 (sample SAMN10711887, study PRJNA513373) | rock metagenome | isolation source: Antarctica rocks | place: Antarctica
GCTGTGAGTAATGGTGACATCAAGATTGTGCCTGACCGGTTTGAGAAGATCTACAACAGGTGGCTGGAGAACATCAAGGACTGGTGCATCAGCCGGCAGCTTTGGTGGGGTCACCGCATTCCCGTCTACTATGTTTTCCCAAGCCAGGTAGCTTCCTCACGGCGCTATCTTCCATGATATGATGTGTTCTACGCTGCACATAATCCTACTGACTGATGGTGGATTTGACGTGAAGTCTGCATCTCTGGCATGCCTTGGCTGCTGCTGTGTTGTCTGAAATGACTAGCTCTCGGCATTACAGCACTGTACGGTCTTGACAAGTACTAGGCAACCATCGTGTTTTCAGCCTGTAGATACAGGGCTTGTCTGGGCATCTGTCACGTCATCAAAACTGTCATATGTTTGTGTGTGAGTCTTCCAATGGTTGTAGTTGCATTCACATGCAGGAGGCAGCGGATGCATCAGAGACAGGCAGGTGTGATGAGTATGTGGTCGCCAAGAACAAAGACGACGCGCTTGTAAAGGCGAAGTCACAGTACGTTCATCGTGATCCCCTCCTTGCATGCATGGGCTGCTTGTGCATATCTTGATTCACACTTTATTGTCAATTATTTGCCCTTCTTGGATGACTTGACTGCAGCACCAGTCCAGCAGCAGGTTGTGTTGCATGTGCAACACAACATAGAACACAAGGTGTCGCTAGCAGGTTGGCATGGCAAGTTCATGCAGATGGTGTGAGCAGATTGCACACACTGCAACACAAAGCTGTCATCATGACAATGAAGTGTCTTGCATAAAGATGTAGGCATGTGCAACAGACATACTGTGCTGTGCATAAGCTGTCAATGGTTACAACCATGCAGACCCTGGATTAAAAGCCATAGCCCACAGATTGGTGCATGGCAATGAAGTCATGTGTCCCACATGCTTGCAGGCATGGCAATGATGTTGTGTTACGTCAGGAGCAAGATGTGCTGGACACCTGGTTCTCCTCTGGCCTGTGGCCGTTCAGCACCCTAGGCTGGCCCCAGACAGAACCCCGTCCCTCTGATCTGGCTAGGTTCTACCCCACCACCATCCTAGAGACAGGCCATGATATCCTGTTCTTCTGGGTGGCACGTATGGTCATGATGGGCATAGAATGCACAGGCCAAGTGCCCTTCTCCACTATTTACCTACATGGCCTGGTAATAGCCCTACGTCTTGCTGTCTGTCAGCGCACAGGACCTCTGACTAAGATTGCGCATTGCATAAGTGGCGCCAGAGCTGCAAGCTAGAGCTGCCGCACACCATCAAGCTGCTTGTGTTGCTTGGAGGTGTCAAATCTGTGTATTTAGCAAAGGTGTTACTTGAATTGTGACAAACCTGTGTACTGCTTGGGAGGTGTAGCTCAGATTGTGACAACTGCATCACACACCAGATCCATCAGCAATTGTCTATCTGACAGAAGAGCTGGGCCAAAGGGCATGCAGCACAGCTGGCGTTTGCAGTGCAGGTGAAGGATGAGCAAGGGCGCAAGATGTCCAAAACACTGGGCAATGTGGTAGACCCCCTGGATGTCATTCACAAGTATGGCACAGATGCGCTCAGGTTCACCTTAGCTACAGGCAAGCTTGACCCACCAGGCTTGTTTACTGTTCTCCTGTGCATGTAGCATGTCAGATGGACTTGTCCTGCCAGATATAGCTTGCAGACTGTAAAGGACATGCCCTGCAATAAGCTATTGGTGAAATGGGTGTGACTGCATGATGTTATATCATGTATATTAAGCGTCTGTCTCACTTGAGTGTCTGTGGAGTGTGCGCTAGCAGACTGTTGATTTACAATTCTGGCTAAAATGCAGCAGCTCACTTCTGCAAGCATGAGTGCAGGCACTACAGCAGGCCAAGATCTGAACCTGTCCATGGACCGCTTAGTATCCAGCCGCAACTTCACCAACAAGCTGTGGAATGCTGGCAAGTTCATCCTGTTCAACCTAGAGCAGCTTGATGACCGCGAGTGGCAGGACCTGGCAGGGGCAGATTTCAGCAGCCGTCATGCCCTTGCAGATCTGCCCCTAGCTGGGAGATGGGTAGTCAGCGCTCTGCACCAGGTCTGATTCATCACTCCACTCAGCCATCACTCACTGCTTTACTTGCAGCACCACTGCCCTGTTCATCTGACTGGGTAGTGCATGCTATTTGGTAGTTGTCACGCAATACCGGCATTGTGTTGAAGTGCACCCATACCATCGCAAGCTCATTAACCACCTAGATGGCTCATGTTCTCCTCAGGTCAGAGGTCACGGTGGGACTCGCTGCAGCAAACATGCCAGTACATTCTTGGCATGACCCAGCTCCTTTTTCAACAGAAGCTTATAAAAATGCAGTGCACTATGTGCAGGTGGTGGACAAGAGCACGACAGCCCATGAAAGGCACGATTTTGGCGATGCCGGGCGCCTGTTGTATGATTTCTTCTGGGGTGAGTTTGCTGATTGGTACATAGAGGCCGCCAAAGCCAGGCTGTATGGGCAGGACCCACAGGCTGCCCTACAGACCAGACAGGTGAGGCACCTGCTCTGCACAGCATTCCCTCATAGCCAGGGTTTTGACTGCCCACCTGACATCTGCGCAGACAGGGCCATGCCTGCGTTTGGTCAAAGGCCGGGCATGGGCAGCCCTCCCAATGTCAGCCTATGTGTTGCGCTTTAATGCCTATTGAGAGGGTAAAACGGGACATGCCCTTTGCTCGACAGGGGCCCCATGTGGGTCACGCACCTGCTTTCCAAGGCCCTGTTGAACCCTGCTCATAGATTGTGCTGTCTCATCTGGTGCCCAACTTCAGCTCTGAATGTCCAGCTGCTATCAAACATTGCTTGCAAAGCTTACAGGCTTGACTGCAAGTTACGTAGATATGCCTATGCCTTGGTAGAGTTGATGAGCAGCATCTGCTTTTGCATGTAGCCTGGCAGTCAACTCTATTGCTCACTTACATGTTTGGTCTAGCCCATACAGCATTACTCATTAATACTCACGCACTGTCACACTCACTCACTCACTCACTCACTCACTCACTCACTCACTCACTCACTGTCACATTCACTCACTTACTCACCAACTCACAAACCCACTCACTTCTGGACATATTGCAGGTGTTGGTGTACGCCTTTGATGCTCTGCTGAAGCTGAGCCACCCATTCATGCCTTTCATCACAGAGGAGCTCTGGCAAGCCATGCCCCATCAAGGTGCCTTCTGACCACCCCCCCCTCCTCTCTTCCCATTGACATCCCTTGCTATCTTTCACCAGTAGATCCACAGGCCTAGTCATCGGCAGCTGCATATAGCCTGCAAGGCTCTCATGCTGTTAGACATCAATTGGTCGTCTACGTTTGCTGCGTCTGCACTGGTCACAAGAGCCTTACAACCACCTCTAGCATGTGAGCACCGTTGTTGCATGTTGGCCAGAGATATTCCGTGACCTGTGTGACTGTTGCAGGGGAGGCGCTGATTGTGGCTCCTTGGCCCATGAAGGATGGTGTTGTAGACACAGCTGCAGTTCAGCAATTTGAGGCCCTGCAAGCTGTAGTGAGGTCTGTCCGAAATGCTCGAGCAGAATATGGTGTGGAGCTGGGTCGCAAGATCCCTGCGACCATTTGCGTGGCAGCTGACAGCACCAGGTAACCAACAACACACATGTGAGGCACACACTATCAGACACCATTTGTCAGCACACCGAGCTGAGTAATAGGTGCATTCTATTGTCTGTTTTCAGCACTCTTTCTGGCATGATATCCATTCTGATGCACTGTAAAGCAGCTGCAGTCTTGTCTAGCATAGACCCAGTTGCCATTGTGCTCCTGGCCAGACCCAGACATGTGCGCTTCAACATGCATGAGGCATGGATCACATGCATGCTGCCTGGCATATGACCATACAGCTTTTAAGGAGCAAGATGTGCATGGCTTGCATGGCCTACTGAACACCCAGGATTGTACGCTGGTCAGGCATGTTCAACACTGCAGGCAAGCATTGGAAGAAGAGGCTGACGTCCTGTGCCTGCTAGCCAAGGTAGAAAGGTCTGGTCTCAGCTTTGCTTCTGCAGTCACCACTGCAGATGCTGCATCCGATGACAAGAGTGGCAGTATCACAGTGGTTGTACAGGAAGGCCTGGAGGTATTGCTACCCATGGCAGGTATGCTGTTCTGAGCATCCTTGCTTTGCAACCATCATTGTGTAAGCAGTGTGCGTCAATGCATGAAAGACTTGAGCAAGTGCAACAGTCAGTTGCACTGTTGCAGCTTGGTGACAGCTCTCTCATCTGCTCACGATTCAAGACCAGCCATGTGGCAAGCTCAATGTTAATCTAGAGTGGCCAATGCAGACTCTGCATGAAACAAGTGTGTTCAAGGTCTGCACCTCATGCTTGATGCATATATTGGGCCAACCTGTTGTTGGGTGCATGCACCAAATATGCATGTCACAAGCAGATGTTTATCTGGCCCTGATGTGTGCACATGTCGATTCAAGGGTTGTTTGATGCCAACAAAGAACAGCAGCGGCTACAGAAGCAACAAGCAAAGCTAGAAAAGGATCTGCAAGGGCTGCAAGGCCGCCTGAAGAACCCTAAGTTTGTGCAAAATGCAAAACCTGAGGTGGTCAAGGAAGCACAGCAAGCTGCAGCTGAGGGCGAGCAGAAACTGGCACAAATACAGCAGAAAATGCATCAGATTGCCCATTTGCTGTGAGTCCCATCATATTGAATTCTCTTTCTGTTCTGCTTTTTGGATCGGTTTTGACGGTGTATGACGGTTGTCTTTGTGAGAGATACGTGTGAGCAACATCGTGAACGTCAGGCGAACCAGACGCTTTTTGCCCAGCGGAGATCGGTCACCCCGCGCGATCAGGTTGCTGCATGAACAACTGCGTCACTGCATGACCCTTTTTTTGTTGCTAGCAGACTCAAAACGTTCGGCTTCAAGCCGATCATCAAGAGCTCTGACGTTATCAGGCACCTGAGAAGGAAGCTGTGTAAAAAGGACGGGACACCCACGAGCTGCACATTCGCTCGATGGCAGCGCTGTGATGTTGCCCACTCTGCCTGGTCCCCGCGTCTTTTTGACCGGCTCGATATGCATGCACGGCATGTTGCCCTGCTGGGCACCATATGTCCGAACACTGTCCCCGGCGCTCCCGCGGTCAAAGTGTTCTTTCCTCATGACTTCACGTCTTTCACGTAGAGTTGCAAGTAACGGACGCAGCACGGCACGTGCGAGACGTGTCCAAGTCTGCGCAGCTCTGTCGGTAGCTGCAAGCAGCCCTTGGCGAGTATGGGCCTGCCTGACCTGTGCTGGCGCAGCAGGCCTCTGGTAAGCAGATATATGTCTAGCATCTTCGTTGCACTTTCGCTTACTCACGAGATCATTGAGCCTGATGCTGCCTGCAGGTCTGAAAAGACCAAATGGGGTAAAGAATTGAGCGGGTAGGCATGGGCTTGTAACTGCCACTTGCGCTTGACACATCATCATCAAGGCCTTGCTCAGTTGATTACTGTGACACACAGGCCTCTGGTCAGCACACTGGCTGGCCTAGTCCTCAGCAACTTAGGCCTGATATCCCCAACTGCTACAGAGTACAGCATAGTTAACAAGTACCTGTTGACAATGGCAGTCCCCTTGCTGCTGCTGTCAGCTGATCTCAGGTGAGGCTGCATGCCATGTCATGACAACTGCAGCAAGCTGCTCTCACCGAAGGCACTGCCAGATCTGGCGTTGCTGCAAACGAACAAGGTGCAAGGCCTTGGGCACATGACGTTCCCCTCTGACATCAAGCTATTTTGATGCACTCAGGCGCGTGTTCAAGGACACTGGACGCCTTCTACTAGCATTCCTGATAGGATCAGTAGCAACGGTTGCAGGCACCTTGGTTGCTATCAAGCTACTTCCCTTGACGGACATGGGTGTTGATGGGTGGAAGGTATGACTCTTAGTAATAATAATAATAGCAATTAAAACGCTTTCCAGCTCATGATGAGCTAGGTACGTGCAGGACAAGTCTTGTATCCCCAAGTATGACTCTTAGTGCCTTTCTTTTACCCATCTTAGTGCCATTCTTTGGCCCATAAAGCCTTCTGTTGGGCTTGTTCAGCTGTAGCTATGTCATATTGGAAGCATGTCTATGTATAGTAAGGCCCACACAACTCCCTCTCATCATGTTGGGTGTACCCATTTTGTGATGTCAACACACAAAGGCAAGGACAAGGGCTGAGAAACATGTCGCATCACTCTACACAAGTCAGGAATGCACAGTGCAAGATGTGCCGCTGCTTGATGTAGCTAGCCTGTCCTATGATCAGGTAGCATCTGCCCTCATGGCAAGGCATATTGGAGGGGCTGTCAACTATGTGGGCGTGGCTGAGACCCTGTCAATCACTCCATCAGCACAGGCCGCAGGCTTGGCTGCAGACTCCCTCATTTGTGCCTTCTACTTTGCTGGCATCTTCAAGCTGGCCAGCAGTATCGGCCCGGATGATGCGCTCACAACAGAGGCTGCTGATGCAGCTCAAGCTGGGGCTAACAGTAAGCCACAGCAAGAGACAGGTGGCATTCAGGTGAAAGGATGAATATTTATCTATTTGACAATATATGCTGCTTCTAAATTGTCTGTCATTTTGGGTAATATAGCTTGCATGAAGACGCTGCCTATGCATTGATGTACCAGCTGATCCACAACATCACAGTACTGCACTGGCTAGTACACAATGCTCAATCAGTGAATTAGCACAAAGCGCAGCATGGGTAATTCACACAAGCTGTTCTCCAGATGCCGTGTGCCAAGCACATATGGAGTTCATTGGAAGTCAACGGTGTGCGTCATCATCCAATTCTGTCAATAATGGGCGCTGCTGAGATGCACAGGTGTTGGAAGGTGCAACAGCTGTTGGCTTGGCATGCCTGATTTGCCAGCTGGGTAGTCTGGGGGCCAAAGGCTTGGGTCTCCCTGGGGCTGTCATACCTGTTGTCACAGGTAGGCCATACCATGTGCCAGAAGTATGCAGACTCCTGCATGTGTTCTTTTCATTTGCATGAGTTGTTTTCCCTTGCTTCTTTAATCATTCCTGCACTTTTCTGGAGCTTTGTACATCTGGCATGTGCATAGTGGTTCTGAGGTCACACAGGTATACTCAACACCTACCATCTGCGGTGCATGCCTGCTGTAAATGTATGTCGATGGTGACTTGAATTGCACATCTGAAATGCTGCAGTTGCTTTCATTTATACATGTCATGTGTCCCTGTTTGGCATATGTGTATTGGTTCAAGAGCCTAATATGGTTTGGATGTGATCAGGTTGTATTGTAGTGCAGGCATCACAGTGGCTTTGGCAACCATTGTGCCTGGAGTGCTGAAGCCCTTGGTGCCTTCGGCTGAAGGCATAGCTGCCATCCTCATGCAGGTCACCACCTCCCAACACCGCTATGAGTCAGTCATCATATCTTTGTAGTAACTGCAAACTCGTACCCATGGATGTTCGAGAACACTTACACCAACATGCCACTCCACATTCACCAATGTCATGAGTTTGGTGAGGTTGAAACGTAACTGAGTGTATTGCACACACATTTGTCACAGTCAGTCAAGCATGGCATACAGTGGTCAGTATGTGTTGAGGTTGATAGCAGGCTGTGCTACTTGATGGTGCTCCCTGAAGGAAATAGCGACGCATCTGGACCAAAGGCTCAAACTCAGCATCGCTGAAACTCCTGAAGCGTCCAATCCCCAGGTTGCTGACGCTGTGCTGTTTGGTGTACCAGATCTTCTTTGCAGCAGTAGGAGCTGCTGGCAGCATAAGAATTGTCATGCGCACTGCCCCTTCCCTCTTCCTCTTCTCCACAATCCAAATCAGCATCCATTTGGCCATTACCTTGGGCATGGGCAAGCTGTTTGGATTCCAGCGCAGAGACCTCTTGCTGGCATCAAATGCTAATGTTGGTGGTAAGACATTTACAACACCAAGCTGTGCTCTGGTGCCAGCCATTTGCTCTGGGTTGCTTGGCTTGGATTTCAGACAGCTGTCTTGCTGATGATGCTGATTTTGAGTCAATGGAGCCTGCAATTGCAAGGACTATAAGAGCATTGAAGGTAACCTAAATGGACTGTTTGCCAGGAATGATCTTGCATGCGCGCGCAGCCAGTTCCTTTGCAGTGAGTGCCATGGGCTGACTGTTTTTTGATGTCATGTTTGAGAAGGGTGTGAATGCGGAGGTGTAACCATCATCATGCTGTTGCCTTGCAGGACCGACAACAGCAGCTGGAATGGCAGCAGCAAAAGGCTGGAAAAGCTCAATAGTGCCGTCACTGTTGGTTGGAACATTGGGATATGCAATAGCCACCTTCCTGGCAGTGGGTTTTGGATCGTCTGTCCTGCAGCACATGTGACTGCAATGATGATGAGCATGCAGTCTTTGAGTGCAGCAATCACGCAGAGATGCAAGCAGTGTTGCTTTTACCAGGACAACGACATATGACAGACTTGCCATTGTCATGCAAACAGTATGTGCTGCATTTGGAGTGAGCAAATGCAGGGCAATTTGACCGTTTCATTGCCTGCATACAATGGTGTCCTGCCCTGCACAGTCATGGCAACAAATGCAGCATGGCACAAAAGAAAAGCTAGAAAACATGTCTTGCTGAGGCTTGCCTGTGCAATAGCACACACCTTGCCGGGCTGCAACTGAGACATAAACTTCAGCTTAATAGGCTTGATCATTACATGTGGTCCCTTTGCCAACATGGCATGGCTTTGTTGAAGCGGTGGCCAACTCTTGCACGACAGCCTGCGTCATGAGTTCTTGGTTGCACCTCTAAGCTCACTGGGGGCATCAGGCCTTTACAATTTTGGAAGCTGCCTGCATGCACCTATCTATGCAATGCATGCCAGCACTGCTCTGCAGTGTAACAGCGCCTACGTGCATATATCCGTTTGCCAGTGCCGTGATCATCGTGATCGCACGATGCAGGATGACACCCGTCGAGAAATGATGCAAACAGATGAAGCGACAACTACACCGCTTCCGGTGGCTTCCCCTTGAGGATTTGTACCCCTGTGCTCTTGGACGCATCTTTGCCTTTGTGCATATGCGTCCATGAGTCAGTGTGGGTTGCTCACTGTGCCCTCGACAATCCAGACCCCTCGAGCTTGCCTGATTGCTGGCAATCTTGTGCCTGTACCGCCACCTCCCTGAACTTGCCCGCTGCAGCTCATGCTTGCGCCAAGCTCAAGGGTCGTTAGTACAGCCCTGCGCATCCAGGCAAAGCTTATTTGCTCAGAGTTAATGGCGCGGGTGGCGCGCCAACGGTCTTGGCCTGTCTCAGGTCTCTCGTAGATTGTCATGTAGAGAGTGCGCCGGGAGGATGGCGCCATCCTGACAAGTAAGTTGCCGCAGCCACATTCGGTCAATGCTCCTATGACCCGGCCACAGTACCTTTGACTCGAGACTGTCTCAGTATCGCAATAATTGACATCACCTTGATCCACTGTGCTTTGTTTAGCTGCTGGCCAGCTCGAGCTCTTCCAGCTGCTCTGTGATTCACCAGATACTGTTGACAACTTTGTGACTTAGTCCAGCTTTGTACATTGTGCATTGCATCTGCACTTGCTGACAATTTTGTTCACAGTGTTCTTCTGAGTGACTTTGCTGTGCAAACTACATATGGCAAAGTGTGGCAAATTAAATCTTCCTTCTGACATGATGACACTAGCCCAATACATACTGGCATGCAATGTGATTGCAGGCGGCAATTCATGAGAGGGTCGACCAAACTTGCAGTCAATCTCCTTTTGGCTGTCTGGTTCCAGCGGATAGTTTGCCAGCTATTACCCAAGCCCCTCAGCAGTCCTACTGCAGCAGCCAATCAAGGTCAACTATCACATGCAAAGTCAATAGCACCTGTGTCACAACTGGCAGCTGCAACTTTCCCATCGGCTTCACTACCAGACTGTGAGCACAAAGTGCTGCAGCTGCTAGGCTGGCAGCAAGCATACAACCCAAGTGGATAAATTATGAATGCAGAGCTACCACCCAATTGCTCATTGCAGACATGGCAGTCTCTCAATTGTCTGAAGAAGCTGACAATTCTGACCCTGACTGGCAGCTTGTTCAACTTGCCAGATGCCTGGGCTACCAATGGCAGCTTTCCGACCTTACAAGCTGTCAATTTCTCTTCAGCACAGCTGAGGGGTCCCTTGCCTGACGCATGGGCTCAGGGTTCAGCTTTTCCACAGCTGAGACTTCTGAACTTGAGCAAGACAGAGCTGTCAGGCACACTTCCAGCAGCATGGGCACAGACTGGTGCTTTCAGTCAACTGGTAGAGCTGCACTTGGGTGCCACAAACCTTTCAGGTATTGTACTGCTTTGTACTTACCTTGCTGTGGGTACCAGTCATCACTTAAAAATCTCACAATACCGAGGCGGCTGCAGCCGGCGCCATTCTAAAAGGGCGGCGCTGCACTGTGCCTCATGCAGAGCTCTTGTAAGCTGTGCAAAGATGCTGTTGTGATGACAACACCTATAAGCCTGCCGTTGTGGGCAGCCCTGGTATGCAGCCTGACCTCCTCATATGTCCTGTGTGTACGTAATATACATATAGACATCCATACACACATATACACACATACATATTCATATACATAAATACATGCTTGATTATAACACTGAGCATGTAATTATATATATGTCTGCAGGTCCCATGCCATCAAGCTGGGGAGATGCTGGGGCATATCTTTCACTGTCATTTCTATCTCTTGTTGACAACCCCCTAACAGGCACCCTTCCAGCAGCCTGGGGTGGCCGCAATGCATTCCCAGCGCTCTCTGAGCTGGCATTTGGGATGAGCAGCCAGGTCGGCACACTGCCGCCTGAGTGGGGCAGTCCAACAGCCTATCAGCAATTGCGTATACTAACCATATATGAGTGTAACATAACAGGTGTGTGTGCGTGTGTGTTTACAGGCCCCTCGGCCAGCAAAGCTGCCCATAGCTTGTAGATGAAGTTTGTGAGCTGCATGTCCAATGCGCTCAGCAGTGCATGATATGCAAGGGTGATTTGTCTGAATGCAGAGCTTGCTGGCTGGCTTGCTGGCTGGCTTGCTTGTACAGAGGCATACGTATCCCTGGCTGCATATGTCTGTGCATCTTGAGTCTGAGGCATTTGCTCCTGTTTTGAAGCACACGTGTACCATCTCTTGCACCATCCCACAGCGCAGCATTTGAGCCTGGGTGCAGACTTGGCACCAATGCGCTGAGTGGTGTTGGCAGGGACAGTGCCCCAGACATGGGCACAGCCTGGGGCGTTTCCAAACCTATTTGTCCTGGTCCTCATGGATGTACCCCTCACAGGCACACTGCCACCCTGTTGGGGAAGCAACGATTCATTTCCTGTACTGGGTACTCTGGAGCTTGGCTCTGACAGCCCCATTGCTGCACCATTTTCTGGGACGTTGCCACCAGAGTGGGGCAGCGCAACACACTGGCAGAATCTCAGCGTATTGCCTCTCGCAAACTGTAGTATCACAGGTGACTTGACTTTCTGATATGATCTGGCGCAGAGCTGTATGGCGGCTGAGTCTCCCTGTCACTGACATTGGTGTTGGCCTGGTCAAACAGCATCCTAGTCTTCACAGAGTTTGATTCGTTCTTGCATTCCAGTCTTTGCGAAGTAGTCGCCACCAAGCCTGAAGGTCAATGGTGCCTGTGTGCCTTGCAGTAATGTATCTCACTGCTACTTGTGCGCTTAAGCTTTGATGCCACACTTCCCTGACCCTAGTCTGACTGCAAACACAACGGGCATCATGTGGTAAGTCCTTCTGTGCACGCATACAAAGTGGTCATATGTAGTACGCATGCAGGTGTGCTGCCTGCCAGCTGGGGCAGTGTTGATGCCTTCCCTGAACTCACCTCCTTGACCATCAGCAATACAAACATCGCAGGTAGTCTTTCAACACAAACATGGCAGATCCTTGCAGTTCTGATCTCATGTCTCCCCATGTCGTCTTGTCACCTGCTGCTGTATGTGCTGTAGCAATATGCGGCCAACATTACTAGGAATTAACATCTCAGCGGCTTCTGAATCAGGTGAAGCATCTCGCAAGGAGAGGCAATCTTGTTGACAGTATAATCACCTACGTCTTGCAAAAAACCTGGACATCTTGTTGAAGCTGCAAATGAGTTGTGTCCCACTGTGCAAGCAGTGAAAATGTGGGCAATGCACTGCACAACATCAGCTTCAGGATGGTGAAACCAAAATTTGACAGACAGATGTGCGACAGGTACATTGCCACAGTCATGGGGCGGCAATGGAACCTTCGCAGCTCTGCAAGATCTGCAGTTGAGCAGCTGTGGCATTCAGGGTGATATGGTTCATGTTGTTGTGTCAGGTTGTGCAAGTTCTGACACAAGTTTGCCCTCGAAGTGAAGCCCTCGTATATGCTGTCTTCATATTGATCATTCCTTCATATGCTGCAATTGCTCATGCTCTTGTTCACCCAGCATGTGTATGCACTTGAATGCCTGGCGCCTTGTGCTGTTTCATGTATCTCTGCATTGTTTGCACACAGGTCAAACGAAGATCAGGCTCGCTCATTGTCCCATGACTTTGCATCATTTGCTTGTACTCATGCACTCATGCATTCATGCATGCAGGATGAAAGTTGCTAAGTGAGTAGAAGTGAAGTCAATGACAGTGCTTCCTTCTTGACTGGTTTAGTACATGGTGATGACATCTCAGCCTGATATTGCAGGCACGCTACCTGAGTCCTGGGCAGAAGCTGGAGCATTTACTGAGCTTTCAGAACTGTGGCTGCTTGACTTACCTGTTGTTGAAACGCTACCTGCATCGTGGGGCAGCAATGGCTTCCCAGCTTGGCTGACCTGGTGCTACAACTCCCCATGGTGTATGGCACATTACCGCCAGAATGGGGCAGCAATGGCTTCCAAGCTCTAACTGAACTGAAGCTGCAACTGCCCATGTTGTCTGGCACGTTGCCGCCAGAATGGGGCAGCCCACCAGCATTTTCTGAACTGGCAGAGCTGTGGCTGCTCGACTTATCTATTGTCGGAACACTACCTGCACTGTGGGGCAACAGCGGCTTCCAAGCTCTGACTGCCCTGCAGCTGCAACTGCCCATGTTGTCTGGCATGTTGCCGCCAGAGTGGGGCAGCAACGGCTTCCAAGCTCTGACTGACCTGGAGCTGCGGCTGCCCAAGTTGTCTGGCACGTTGCCGCCAGATTGGGGCAGCCCATCAGCATTTCCTGAACTGATGTCTTTGCTCATTGACAACACAAACATCACAGGTATCCTGACAGCAACAACCAGATGCAACACATTGTGAGTGAGAGCCAGGCCTGCTTGACTCACCCCAACACTGCACCCCAACAGTATGTCTGTCTGATTGTTTCTGTGTTCCATCTGGTTCCGTGCGTCATGCTGAGTCATCTGCAAGTCTTGCCATTACTACCAATGTCAGAAGGCAGGGCAAAACCAGACTGTGTCTCGGAGCCTCCAGCAAGGATTGAAACATGCTGCGCTGCTTGCACTGAACATCAGGCTGGTTCAACAAATGGATGTGTGGCAGGTACATTACCACAGTCATGGGGCGCCAATGGGTCCTTCGCTGCGCTAGTTTCTTTGGAGATCGGGTGCGGCAGCAACACTAGTACTGGCCCTGACGGTATCACTGGAAGCTTACCCTCTGAATGGGGCAGCTCAGAAACCATTCAACTTTTGCAGACATTGATTATCAGTAGTGGCAGCATTACAGGTGAGCATGGCTTCCTGGGAAAAGTTGATGACTGGTACTGCGTTTAAACATGGGTGCCTTCTGCTCCATAGTGTAGCATGCTAGGGCTACATGCAGCCTCAACATTGGCCTCATCCATGTGACTTGCCCAATGTGCTCAACACATTTTAGCAGTAGCAGCCATAGATGCACAACATACATATGTTCACTTACTGTGAGTGCCGTATGTAGGCAACATGACAACTGAGTGTGACTGACATCACAAATGCAAGCTATGTCCAATATGACATGCACGATGTATTGCGACACAAGTTTAGCTTGCAGCCAATGACCATCATGCTTATTATAGGAGCAGTCTGATGAGATGTGCTTCCATGTATCTTGCAATGGAGTTTCTGATTGTACGGTCTATATGCAGGCGCGTTGCCCTCTGCATGGGGGGCCTCATTCGCATTCCCTGACCTTGGCAAGCTCGTCCTGTCCAACCTGTTCCTGAGTGGGACTCTGCCACAGTCCTGGGGCAGCAACAATTCATTCCCCGCCCTGATCAGTTTGCAGCTTGGATCACAAGGAGTGGATCCGAGTGGATATGATGTCCCTCTTGGCGCCTGCCAGCTGGAGGGAACCTTGCCAGCACAGTGGGGTAGCCCCAGCGCATTCCAACAACTCGAAAATCTGTACATTGAGGGGTGCATTATCACAGGTGTTGTTATGTTATGGCCAGCTGCCGTGGTCCATATGCCAGTTGCAGGCTGTATATGTTCTTATGCATGAGAGGTGGCAAGCTTCTTGTCATGAATGAACACTGCATTGTATGCTACTGCGTGCTCATCAATCGTATGTCATGCATGCAGCTGCCTGTCTCGAGACTCGTGTAGTCTTGAGGCTGTCAATGTGGCAGAAATGCAAGGAACACTGCAAGACTTGGCATTGGTGTGCAAATATGACTTTCAGTTGAACAGGTAGATCGACCTTCATTGTTGCCAGTCAAGGTGCATGGAGACTGATAACCTGCAATTGCTTTGCATAGGGGGAATACCACCATCTTGGGGCAAAGGTGCCGCATTCCCGGCCTTGTTGAACCTGCAGCTGGGCAGCAATGCACTGAATGGCACCTTGCCACCCAGCTTCCCTCCTGCATTGCAGCAGCTTGAGCTGTCTGGGAACCAGCTCTGGGGCAACCTACCAAACAACTGGCCACCTGGATTGCAGTTGCTGGACTTACCTGGCAATGCCTTGACAGGCACTCTTCCATTTGAGTTGGGCTCCTTGACACAGCTTCAGCAGACGACATTGTCTGGAAACAACTTCCATGCAGACCTGCCATCAGAGTGGGGTGCTCCTGAAGCCTTTCCGGAGCTTTTGGTCATGGCATGCGGCAATATGAATGTGACAGGGACCCTGCCAGCAGAGTGGGGCAGCCCCTCAGCATTTCAGTCCCTTGTGTTCCTCACCCTTGACAACAACGACCTCACCGGTGACTTGCCAGACAGCTGGGCTTCTGATGGAGCGTTTCCCTTTCTGGTTATGCTTGAAGTGGACCACAACTCCCTGAATGGTACCATTCCAGCAAGCTGGGGCTCTGTGCACGCGTTCCCCAACCTACAGATACTGTACCTTGACAACAACCTTCTGCAAGGTTCTGTGCCGGCCTTCAACAATGCTAAGCTGGGTGCTGTTTTGCTGGACAACTGCTCTTTTACTTATGGTTTGGACGCTTTCTGGACTAGCACAGCCCCTCTGCTGATGGCGGCAACTCCATTTCTGGGCATTTGTGGGATTTGCTACCAGCTCTTGATCAGCTTGCCTTACTGGACTTGCGAGGAAACACATTGACAGGGACTGTGCCGCTATCTTGGCTGCATGAAGGCAATATGCTGTCTCATATTTCCTACCTGGACGTGGCTGGAGCATGGCAGCGGTCTATAGATCTGAGTAGCTTGAGGCAACAGTTGTGCTTGAATAAAGACTTGTACGACACAGATGTGACAGGTCAGCAGCTTGCTGTGTTGCCAAGCTTGCGCCAACGGCTGTTGGACAAAACCAATGCTGTCGACATTGATGATAATCTACGCACAGATCAGGCCATTGCTACACTACAGTCAGCTTTAGACCCAGCTTTAGACATCCACATAGATAACCAGCTGACATCTGTCACAGACATTTGTGCAAATCACAATGCAGATCGGGTTTTGCTGATTGTCTGGCTGGTGTTTGGGGCCTGTTGCTTGTTTGTGACAGGCATGTACCTGGCTGCCCAGTGGCGCACTAACCGGCATGGCTCAACGCGTTTTGGATTGTGGTCCTCCCTTGTGCCAGCGCCTGTCTGGGCAGTCCTGCATGTCGTGCATGACACCTGTCAAGGGTTGGGTGGGCTTGCATTCTACTACTATGACCTTGTCACCAACATCATCCTGCTGGCCCAAGTATGGGGCACTTGGCCGGCTGCACTGCTTCTCTCTATCCTTCTGTTCCACTTTGCTGTGGTTGGCGTTGTTGTTGCTTTTCATGCCATCTATAAGCTTTTTGGCCTGAAACACGATATGTCTGGTGTCAGACTTCCTTTCGGTGTGGCCTTGGTCATGCTGTCCTGGGTTGTTGGCCCTTGCCTGATTCCAGTGGTCCTGCTGCTAGACACATGTGCTTTTATTAGACGTGTCCTTTTGTGCATCAAGCAAGTTGCCCGGTTGCCTGGGTTCCAATGGACACGTCCAGGGTATTTAGTTGCTTGTAGGTTCAATGACTACTTGCATAACATGAGGTACTTTGGCTTGGGCTGGGTTGACCTAGAGAGCTGTGAAAGCATGCATAACTTGATTGCTGCTGTGTTACAGAGTCTGCCAACTGTTGTACTGAACTCTGTCATCATTTCTTTGGGCAAAAAGCCTAGCCATGGCATCTTTTTATCCAACGGTCTGTTCATAACAGCCATCATAGCATCATGTCTAGCCATGCTCAAGTGTGTGACTGCCATTCTGTGGCAAGCGTTCAGACAGACAGTGCATCCTGTGAGACATGCAGCTAGTCTGGTAATTGGCAAGACATTAGCTGGTAAGCAGATAGAGACCAGTGCCATTAGGCAGAACAGTACTGTTGAGTTGTTGACCCAGCAGTATCAGGACTTAGGCTCTGCCCTGCTCGGGTCTCCAGATCAAGCTTCACGACAGGCTGAACATTTCTTGGCAATGCCCCGTTCTGACATTCCGCATTAAGCACGTTATGCTGTCAATAATGTAGAGACATTTCTGTTGAGAAAGGAGATGCATTTGCATGCATGCAAAAAGATACTGAAGCTCTGAGTAGTCAGTGCAAGCAATCTTACGCACTGCAAATCAGGCAACCCAACGATAACTGACACACTCGTCTGCTTGCAATCTGGCCCTTGGTGCTTTATTCGTGCCTGCTTCGGGTGTCCCCATGCACCTGAGTGCTGCTCAATGCTTCCTATGTTCCTGCTAGCAGCGCTAACCAGGCATAAAAGAGTACAATGATGACCAGGGCAAGCTGCAGGGTCACAAAAGCTGTGACATTCATTACCGCGGCACTGAAGACATGCCATGGGTAGTTACAGTTGTTTTTGTTAAGCATTTGAAACAAGCGAAGCTTTTTTGTGTCCACAGCTGCATGCTACAGCAGCAAGTCCTGCACATGGGCAGATTGTGTGTGTCATCTTACAACTGCACGGGGAGAATTGTTATGGAATCAGCAGAACCATCGAATAGCGAGCAGCAGTGTGGTCCCTATAGCTGGTTTGTGAGCTCAAGCAAGAAGAAACAGAGCGTCAGGGTCAGCCTGCATTGGTGCCTGTGAAGAGAGCAGCACTACTGGCTGCATAAGCCTGGCCTTATCTGGAGCTCCACGTCACGTTCGATCCTACACGTGCGACGGAGCTAATCTGCACCTCCAATTACGCGACTGACGTCGACGGATGTCGTGTTTATGCTGCAAGGGTACCTCAAAGGAATCGAAGTTTGCTGGAGGCGGCATACCCTGATCGTTCATAACACTTTTCACGCTTGTTTCACTTGTCGCTTGTCAAACAGCGCAAATCGTCAATATGGCTAGCACAAACAAGATGACCGACTCAGTTGAGAAGACTTCCTCTGGCAGACAGGTTAGTGGTGGTGATCTCGCTAAGTGATGGCCAGCGTGCTGGATGTCGCTGATGCTGACATTGTGGCATGGCTTGCAGTACAAGGTCAAGGATATGTCTCAGGCTGACTTCGGTCGGCTGGAGATTGAGTTGGCCGAGGCAGAAATGCCCGGTCTGACCGCTTGCAGAACTGAGTTTGGATCTCAGCAGCCTTTCAAGGGGGCAAAGATCGCAGGATCGTTGCACATGACCATTCAGACAGCTGTACTGATCGAGACTTTGACAGCTCTCGGCGCAGAAGTGCGGTGGTGCTCTTGCAATATTTTCAGCACCCAGGACCACGCTGCTGCTGCCATCGCTCGTGACACCTGCCCAGTCTTCGCCTGGAAGGGCGAGACATTGGAGGAGTACTGGTGGTGCACAGAGCAAATGCTCACCTGGCCCGATGGCAGTGGCCCAGACCTCATCGTGGACGACGGTGGCGATGCTACCTTGTTGATTCATGGTATGTCTTGCACATAGTATGTCTTGCAGGGGGTAGGTGTGTGTGTCACTGTGTGTCGAAGAATATCAGTCATTGCCTTGCCTTTAGACGAACCATATAGTCGACTATGCATGGCTGGCCCAACAGCAGCAGGCTTAGTGCGCTCAAGGCTTGCTGCTGAAATTCCTGGTTGTTGCAGAGGGTCAGAAAGCAGAGATTGCTTACAAGAAGGATGGCACAGTCCCAGACCCCAGCTCAACTGACAACCCAGAGTTCAAGCTAGTCCTCAGCATCATCAAGCAGACCCTGAAGAAGGATGACCAGAAGTGGACCAAGATGGCCAAGGCATGCCAGGGTGTCTCAGAGGAGACCACCACAGGAGTGAAGAGGCTGTATGAGATGCAGGCCAGCAAGACCCTGCTGTTCCCAGCCATCAATGTCAACGACTCTGTCACCAAGTCCAAGTTTGACAATGTCTATGGATGCAGACACTCTCTGCCTGATGGCATCATGCGTGCCACTGACGTCATGCTTGCAGGTAATTCACTTGTTGCACTTGTTTGCTTCATGGTGTTGACTGCCTGTGCTTGATGTTGTACATCACATCCCACTTGTAATGCTGTTGATGTGCTTGCAATACGTCCTAGTTCAATCTAATGCTGTCGGTTTCATGGCATCAGGGCCCACTTGTGACTATAACTGCTGCATACAGCACAGATGCAGGTGCTGGGGCAGTGGCACTTGCTGTGGTAATGAGCATGATCTGCAAATTTGCTTACACTTGCTTGATTTTGCAGGCAAGGCAGTCTTTGTTGCTGGATACGGAGATGTAGGCAAGGGCTCAGCGGCTGCCATGAAGGCAGCTGGTGCCCGTGTTTTCATTGGAGAGATTGACCCCATCTGTGCTCTCCAAGCCACCATGGAAGGTACATATCAGCTTTTGCTTTTCATCCTGATTCATGGTCCTGGACATGTCATGTCATGTGCCAGCTTTGTGACAACTGTTGAAGCAGCAGAAGCAATATCAGTATCACTAGAGCTGTTTCACTCATGCTGTGTTTTCAATGAGGAACTGCTGCAGTTCTCTTGGCTTTTGTCTATTTGTTTCAAGCATATCAAGCACTTCCAAACAGGCAGCTTTCATTGGGACACAGTCACTGAAAACTTGCTCACTCATATTGTAACTGTTGCAGGCTACACTGTCCTGCCTCTGGATGACTGTCTGGACACCTGTGATGTCTTTGTGACCACTACTGGTAACAAGGACATCATCATGGCCACCCACATGTCCAAGATGAAGAACAATGCCATTGTTGGTAACATTGGTCACTTTGACAACGAGATTGACATGGCTGGCCTCATGGAGTGGCAAGGTATCAAGAGGCAGAACATCAAGCCTCAGTGTGACAGGTTCATCTTCCCAGACGGCCATGGAGTCATTGTGCTGGCTGAAGGCCGTCTGCTGAACTTGGGATGCGCCACTGGACACCCCAGTTTTGTCATGTCCTGCTCTTTCACCAACCAGGTACGTTCTCAGCCCTTGTCTTAGTTTTCTGCTGCATGCTGCTGTAGCACTGCTGCTGTGGCAGTAGCTGTGCCTAGGATTGCAAACTCACTCCAGGCTTTTGCTTTGATGGCATACCTGTTTCTATCGATTTGCTCTGTTTCATCTTCATGCAATGTGCTGCTTGGATTGGAGGTTCAGCTGCATTTTCTGACGCAGATCTGATCCCACACGCGTTGTGCTATTTGCATCTGTGTTGATTCATCTAATTCCCAGCTCATCAAGGTGCAGTTTTCTGTGTCTGAGATGTGTATCTGCATTCAGGTCATTGCCCAGGTGGAGCTGTGGAATGAGCGCAAGTCAGGTCGCTATGAGCACAAGGTGTACGTCCTGCCCAAGCACTTGGATGAGAAGGTTGCAGCCTTGCATCTGCCCAAGCTGGGAGCCAAGTTGACCAAGTTGACTGCTGACCAAGCCAAGTACATCAACGTCCCAGTGACTGGACCATTCAAGCCAGCTCACTACAGATACTGAGTGCGCTTCTTCAGCAGCTGGAGCTCTTGAAATGCACAGATAGCAGCCAATTGTATGCTTGTCATACACAGCATCCCCCAGACGTTTCTGGGCCCTATTTTTTTCAGGGGTGCTGCGCTGCTGCCTTATCTCAGAGCCTGCCTGTCTTGTGTGTTGCCAACATATGAACAGTAGTATGAAAGCTGTCTGCTTCAGCAGTCTTTACACTTGCTGTTGCCTATTCTTTGCTCTGTTGCCAGTCAGCACGGGCTAGTGCAGTACAGTTGAAGTAAGATTATAGTGACTTTGAATCATTTCAGTCTTGATGCACTGTCCCTCGTTCTGATTGTAAGCATTGATACCTGGTATATGACTCAAGACTGTTTTTTTCGCCCAAACATGGTTATTCTTTCCAAGCGCCATGTACAGACACCTTTCTGACAACTGGCCCATGGGGCGCTGCAGTGACTTCAACCAGCGTTTGTCACCAGCAAAATGTGCACATATTTGACAAGACTGCCTATTCATTTGCATCTCTGGTAACATTACAGGAAATTACAGACAGGCAAAAAAACCATCATCAAGATATAAAGACACATCAGTTGAACGTTGTCATGTGCTACCATTAACTGAGACCAGGAGCGATGTCAAATTCAGTAGAATTTCAGCGTGCAAGGCAACAGAGAGCCATGACAACCAGCTTGCGCTGGAACAAACTCTGAAGTGCTATCCAGCTTGGGTTGTGATGTGCCAGCATCACATAGTATGGACAGGTGATGCTGTGTTCACAGGCCCCAGTCAGCTTTCATGGGGTCATCCTCATCCTCTATATCCAGTTTGTGCCTGCATGGCGTGATGTGGCCTCCACGATCTGCATAACATCAGCGGATTCAGGTCATTAATCCCTATGTTAAAGCTCAATCTTGCACAGGACTCAGTCACGTCTGCCATCATGCAGGGAGGGTGGGTGGGCAGCCTCACACCCCAGTGACCCAGAAGACAAACAAAATGCAACGCAACAGTCAGGCTCAATTTCAGACTTAAATACTGTCATTCAGCATCAACACGCCATACAAAGAGCAACATGCAGCACTATAGTAGCTACTTTTGAGCTAGAGCAGGCTTTGTTTGCTGAAAGAAGCAGGATCAGCATACCCAGCAGAGGTGTAATCCCAGAGTAATGTGCCTGATGCATCGCAGGCTTGGGCGTCTGAGCCATGCTACCACTGAGTGGCTTCATCTGATGCGCTTTCACAGGAGTGCTAGCTTTAACAAGATTATGACACAGCCTGGACCTGTGCTTCACTGTTTCAACAGTATCCGTAAGATCTGCTCGCGCAGCTTGCCAGAAGTCTTCTTCGCTCAGGCTAGTCAGCGCATGTGAAGCTGAGCAGGTCAGCCTCTGTGCTGGCATGTGTTCAGCTGCAGATACAGGTCCACACGCCTGCTGGCCTGAGTACCTTTGCTTTGCAGAAGTTTGGTGACAAGCAAGCTCCGAGTCTGCTACCATATTTACAACAGCTGCAGACTTGGAGGCATATCTCCTTTCCCTTGACTGTGCAGTGGTGTGTTGCACCAACACATGCTGACGACTCTGTATGCCTGTGCTAGCCAGCTGGTTGGTGCAGTCTGTCAGTGGGCTGCTGCCTGAGGCATTGCTGCTGCCTGCCAGCTCAGCATATACAGGGAACATTGCTGACGCCTTGAAGGGGTCCTCTCCCTCTTGCTGCTGCCACTGAGACCCCAATTGCGACCCGCCCTGACGTCCCTGCTCTACCTCAGCAGGCATCTGCTGTTCCTCTTCCTCTTCCTGCTGCTGCTGCTGCTGCCACTTTGATGCTGGATGGGATCCCAACGCCGAGTCATGCTGAGACCACTGTTGTGCTTCAGGAGGTACATGCTCTTCCTCTTCTTCCTGTTGCCACCCCTGGTCCCGCGGGCTGCGACCCCCAAGTTGGGGGTCACTTCCTGATGCCACGGCCTGATGCTCTGACAGGCTTTTGGCCTGCTGAGCTATAATGCCCAGTGGCTGCTGTAATGCCTTGTGGTGCAGCATACCCAACTGCTGTGGCTGGGCAAATATTACCCTTTGGCTGTCCTCTCCTGCTGCATGCTTGACAGGCAGTGGTGAGCTGGGTGCAGACGCTGAACCTGTCATTCCACCAGCTGAACATGACTGCCGTGCAGTGTGGAACATCTGACCCCTGCTGTTTGACCCCCCAACATACTGAGGGGCGCCCACAACCACTATGTCTGATCTGCAGTCTGTGCGTCTACCCACAGCAGCTAACAGTCCATGACCGGCTTTGTGAAGGACTGAGCTGTGCAGCTTGCCTGCATTCATAGGAGAAGCAGGGGCTGAAGCATGCAAGCGCCCTGCCCGTGGGCCCTGTCCACTGCAGCCCTGATTTGGCTCCTCCTGGCTTCCAGTGACAGCGTCCATCACTTGGCCTCCTGTAAGGGAGGCAGCTGCGGCAGCAGCTTCTGCTGCCGCCATTGCATGGCGTGCAGCCTGGCTGTTGAAAGCAATGGTGGGAGGAGTGCGCAGCGGCACAGCGCTTTCTGCCTTAGCTGCTTGCCCAGCTGCTACAGCAGCTGCTGTAGCTGCTGCCTGCCGCAGCTGCTGGCCATGCCTCAACTTGGTCACATGAGGCATCATTGGCCATGCACCCTGTACTGCGAATGGTCTTGTTCCTGCTTTCCCTGTATCACTAGCAGCAGCAGCAGCAGCAGCAGCAGCTGCCGTCTGCTGTGTGCCTACTGGGATGCCAGCTGCCGTGTTGTGGTGCACTGCAAGCTCAAGCTCTCGCGCACACACTGCTTGTTGTTGCCGCTGCTGCTGCTGCTGAGCCTGCTCCAGACCGTGACTGTTCACTGCAGCCAACGAGCCTCTGGCATTTGCCTTGGACTGTGGTTCTGTCATTCTGCTTGGGGCAGCTTCAGCAGTGTTGCTGGCCTCAGCTTGCAGCTTTGACTGCCTCATGCTGCCAATCCACAGATCAGGCATGACTGTGTCTGTGTCAGAGGCTGTCATCTCTGAGAGGCCTTGACAACCATCTGAGTTCCAAGAGCCCTGAGCTACTTTGGCGACATCCCTGATGACTGGGTGTCCATTGCTGGTGCCTATTTTGGCATGAGTCTGGTCTGATTTGCTCATGCCCCTGCCTGACTTGGACTGCACCCTGCCAAGTTTGGGTGGGGTCTGGCCTGTTTTGGCCAAAACCCTATCAAGCTTGGCATGTGTGTAGCCTTCTGTAAAAGGGTCAGGAATGGAGTGTGAAAACTCATCAAAGCTCTCGCTGTGGTCCAGCAGCTCAGACTTATGTGGTTGCCCAGTCATGTGATCAGCATGTGCGGCTTGAGGGTGGTTGTTGTTAGCTACCTTGCCAAAATAGGCATCCATGTCAAGGGATGACATCAGCAGATGCTTACTGCCTCTGCCTGCAGCCATTCATGTGTATAGATTAGTGTCTTGTGTTCCCTTGCTGGATCGATGCATTACAGCATTACAAGCCGTTATTGTAACACTATAGACAATGAGCTCAGTATGCTGGAAATGCACTGCTGTTGATGGTGATGTATATTTAATGCACCAGTCAACTGCTAACAATCAGCTGCATTAATGCATGAGTGGAAGTGTGCAGGCATGCAGCTGCATCTGTCATTTCTGAGCAGCTATGGCATGCAAAAAGCAATGCACAAGCCTGCTCTGTGGCTCATATACGGTGACATACAGCCCAGTTACGCTATCACAGATATTGTAAGCTGGCAACTTTACAATCTCCGCATCATTACCATGAGACATGAGATAGCAAGCCTGCATGCTGTGCTTGGTACTTGATGGTGTACATGCCGCTTGTCGCCAGATCTGCAAATTTTCCGACTGCTACTGACTCAATTTGCACATTGATGGGCTGATGTTTGTCATCAGGGGCTTTACCTGCAGCTGCCGTTGTAGTGACCTGCCTTGAACCCCCCAGGCCTTCCTCCAACCCCATGCGAGGCGTTGCCAAGCCGTGCTGTGCATGCTTTGACTGACCGTGACAGATCATCTGCTGCTGTACACCAGTCACAGGTTGCTGCAGCTGCCAATGTACTCGCCAGTCTCTCTCAAACTTTGGCAATTGTCCAATGCCATGGGAGTCTGTCTTAGGCTGTGACTCACTGCTTGGCAGTGACGGCAACTGCAACTTTGCCATGGATAGCGCGTTGGCTTCCAGCAAGTCAGTGTGAAGCCCTTCAGGCTGCTCAGACACTCGCTGCTGCTGCCGGCCTGCTGGGATGGAGCTGTCCTGGGACATGCACTGATCAAATGCATGTGAGATGCGGTTTTTGTGACTAAGCTGCACCTGCAGCAGTTGCTGCTGCGACTGCTCCAGCTGCTGCCTCAGCTGCTGAGACGCACTGCTTGGCCTGAGCAATGCATCTGAGTGCTGGCAAGCTAGCTCACTCTTGGCGGTGTGCTGCTGTGTGCTGCGCTGCAAGTGCAAGGCAGAGATGATAGCCTCAGCATCACTAGTGCTCAAGGCAGCATCAGCTTGACCAGGGCTTGTCTGCCTTGAACCTGGCATGCCTTGGTCAGATGCTGCCTCACGATGCTGCTGCTGCACAGCCCAGGTGAGAAGGCTGTGGGGAGCAGAAGTGGAGGGGCTGCGGCTGACAGCCCTGGAGGAGGAAGAAGAGCACGCAACTGGGGATTGAGGCAAGCTCTGGGAGTCAGTGTCGACCAGCTCGTCCCAGGGATGCCCCACATGTTGTGCTTCACCGGATGCATTCTCAGACAAATCTGCCTGATTGGATGCATGTTGACAGCGGATCCCTTTCTGACCAGATGCCCTACCAAAACCCTGCAATGCCTCTGAGGACACTGTCCCATACTCTGAGTTGGTACAAGCACAGCTGCCGCTGTCAGCACTAGGGTATCTGGGCTGAGAACAACCTAGGACCACGTCCAACTTTGTGCTGCTGGGAGGGCATACAGCTGCCGATCCACAGCTCTCAGGAGATGGTACTTCTATGGCGTCCAACTGCAGAGACAGATAGATTGTAATCAAACAAGCTAGTGTTGCTGCTGGTCCCAACTGCCACAAAGGTTTGCAACAGAGTTGTACGCATCTGTCAGTGTGACAGCCCTTGGCAGGGGCTGGCAAGAACGAATGTACAGCATGAAATCTAGACTTTCTGGGATAGACAGAGTGCGAACACTGACTCTCTGGGCTGCAAGTGCCGCATAAGCATCCGTGGTAATGTACAGTATGGCAGTGCTGTCAATGCTGATGAAGCATGACAATGCATGCATGCGCATGCGCTTTCAAAGTGGTGGGTTATACTACTGTATGGGTGAGAAAATACCTTAGCAGCAGCCGCTGCAAAGGAGCTTTTCTCATGCTCATCCTCGCAGTGTGGCAACTGAGCAACAGCCTGCATTTGCCTGCACAAAGTACTCACGAGTCAGCCAAATACTGCAGACAACACATGCTTGCACTTAGCTAGCAGTGCCAAAAAAAAAAAATGACCTTCACCCCTAGGTACTCCTTCACAGGCTGCCTTGGCATAAGACCAACTTTGGAACGCCTGTCTTACTCAACGACCACTGACCTAGCAACGCCACCAAAAAAAGCAAATGACACCAAGAATGTCTGCAGAATGACTTGAACTCACGGTCGGTTGCTGTGTCAGGGTTCATACCAGGGTTTGGCTGCGACCCATATTTCACGGACAGTTTAATGAGGTCGCCGGTGTATATATCCGTAAAGCGAACCAAGGCAAATCATACCTTTCTCGGCCTTTTGGCTAAGATCAAGTGTAGTATCTGTTCTTTAGAGTTTGATAACTCTAATGGGGGACATTGTCCCCCTTGTTATCTAACCTAATTTTCTGGGGGCTTTCCCAATAGTGGTGCTTGCATCGCTGGGTTGGCAGCTTGGCCATGGCACTGCACTACAGCCTTGGCCGAGCACCCTCTCAACTAAACCTAAAAACTTCCGAATAAACCAAACTTCAACCTTTGCAAACTACGCCCAAAAACAGAGTTCCAACCCCAAAATACACAGTACATGTCCCGTCATGTTACCACTCCCACTGCAGAACAACCTGACGCAAGTAGCAACTGTGAACAATGCAATGCTCTGCACCATGTCTGCAAGTAGAAAGGCATTACCTGCCACCAAGAGCAATAAGCGGTGGTGATGATGGAGAATGTCTGCCTGCAACACCCACCTGCAAAAGGCACATACACCTTCACTTGCCCTCTGGGACATCATGCCGTTGTCCAACACAACAGAATTGCTGCTGTACAGACAGATATCAATAGACCCATTGCTTTCCAATCACAGACGGTAATGGGATGCCACCCAGTATCAGCAGCAGCAACTGTGGAAATGTATACCCAGAGGCCATGCAAGATCTACCTGCTGCTGCTTTGCCTTGTCAAAATTAGCATGTTGCACAGCCACCGCTTCCTGAGACAGCACTCCTGCCAGCAAACATATGACATGACACGACATTTGCAAACACAAGCCTGATCGATATTGCTCTCTGCGTGATGTTGCTGACAAAAGGATTCTTGTCTTTTCCAATCACATGTGCACCTACCTCAAGCTCCTCCTCAGTATCCACAGAGCCAGTCACCAGACTCCTCTCCACATAATCATGTCGGCTTCTTTTGTCGCCACCTAGTGCTTCGACTGCAAGGTGGCGACCAGCACTGGGTTGACCACCAGCATCTGCAGCAGCGTTCCTCACCCCTGTTGGCAACAAGGCAACAGCAGCCTCACTCTGTTCTGCATGATGCACTGAGCGCAGCGGCTGTGTGACAGTCTGCTGTTCATGCGGCTGCTGTGGAAGGTGCCGGTTGACGTAGTGTCCAGCTACATTTGGCAGGCTGCTGTTGAGGGAAGCTTGGGTGGATGATGTCGAGCAGCCTGCTGGGAGTGCCGGTGGTGCTGTCACTGACAATTTCCGCACAGAGTGCAGTCCTGTAGGCATGAGGGTTCACAACTCAGCTGTCTTCTGCTAAACAGGGTTGTTCATGCAGATGACAACATTGTGTTGCATGCACATGAGTTGCAGGGATGCCTCCATCAACATTGAGGAAGTTTACCACTGAGAGGGGTCTGTCATGTGTTGTAAAGGGCCTGTGTTTGCTCTTATACAGAGCCTCTTCATGCGTGACACTCACCACAACGCATACCAAGACATCATACCAACTTGGCAGCACTGACAGCAAGAGCATCATTCTGTGATGGTGAGCTTGGCAGGGCCTTGCTGCTGTGTTGCACATGCCAGACATTGCAGCACTAACTACGATTATTATCCAGACCAGGAAGTGGCATGTACGTGATGCCAGGGTGTCAACAGAACTCTCACAGGCTGCTTGATGATCTCAGAACAAACACAGAGATCACTGAAACAGGGTAAGCATTGCATGCAAGCTCTAACGTGCATGCAGATGACATGCCACAGCGACAGGCAATTCTCATAGATGTGTGAGATTCCTTCGTTCTGACTGCAAGAGGCAACTGACCCGAGGCCTGTCCCAGCAGGTGACCAGAAAAGGAAATACGCAGAAAGCGTTTGATGCTGTGCTGTGCACCCAGCCTGAAGACATGCTGCAGCTGCTGGCGGTCATCCCTCCTCAGCTGCATGCATCCCAGCTCCTGCCAACCCTTGCTCAGGCTGCAAGTCTGAGCAAAGACAACCTTGCATGGTGTGGAGGTTGCGTCTAGGAATGATACCTGTGTAAAGATCGCAAGAGTCAAGCATTGCTGGTGCTTTTCTGTGTCTGCATTCCATACAATGCAAACAAAGCTACATGCCATTTGTAGCTTGCTGCACTGTGGTAGCTAGATGTGGTCAGATCCGCCAATGATAGGGCAGCTTTGTTGTTGAGGAGCAGCAGCACATGTCAGAGTCTGTCTTGCGAGTCCGGAGTTGGGATGTACAGGTGTGACATCAGGCCATGCAATATGGGGTTTCCTACCCTCCAAGCTACTACCCTGGGGGTGAATGAGGGGTGTCTGCTGCCAGTCACAAGGGAGGTGCAAGGGTGTGACCAGCATGGCCAACACAGCAGAAGGGGAAATGGGGGGAGGGAGGGGTCGGGGACGGGGCAAAAAGGTGAGCAAAGGGTTGGAAGGAAGTTGTACAATGTGTCGAGACAGGCAATTTGGCAAATGCAGACCTTGATGCAGATGCCCCTCTGATTCTTATGCAGCAGCTGCAGGGTACATGAGCTGTGAGCTTCTCCCCTGAAGCTGCGGCTGACCCAGCTGTCTCGCTGCTTCACTCTGCACGCCGGCTTGGCCCTTTCGCACATAACAAGCACGTCTTCACAGCCTGTTCCACTGCACTGCACCAAGGCCTTCACCACAGGCATGTCTGAAAATTGCTTAAGATTGTGTGCTGTCTCGTTTGCCTTGGCAGCATTGGAATCAACATCAGCAAATGCTGACTCTGGTTCTGCCTGAGATGCAACAGAAGCTTCTGCTGAAGCTGCTGCTGCTGCTCCCAGTGCTGGCTGTGGTGTCAAGGCAGCCGTACTTGCTGCCTGAGATGCAGCTGGCATTGCATTTGCTGCTACGTGAGCATCTGTGAACGGTGTCAGCTGTGTCTGCTGCAGCTTCTGCATGCTCCGGCAGTCTTGAGAGCCAGTAGCACTCCTGCTGGCTTGCTGTGACCCTGCAACCTCCATGCTACCATCTTCAGGAAGCTTTCTGTCATTCCGGCGGTAAGCAAGCTGAGCTGTGCAACGAGATTCAGTAGAGTTGCTGTGTGAAGTGCGCTTTGATGATCTGCCTCTTGACTTTGAGCTTTCAAACTGATTCAGCACGTCAGCCAGAAGTAGCCCTGTGGTTTGGTCACCAGAGCTTCTCCTGCAATGGCAATTTTTGTCAGGGTTGTCTACCGTGCCGAAACCAACATAGACGCAATCACAAGGCAGAACTTGACACTCAGATGAATGAAAGGGGCTGAGTGTCGTGCTCGATCAAAATCATTGTGGTCAGCATGTGTGCTGCAGCAGCGATTGCTGTCAACCAGCAAGATAGATGCTGATGTATGTGAGACTTCTGTGAGGCAAACTACAGCAGGTACTATTGATGCAAGCTGCTTGCATTGCTGTATGCTGGCTTGCATAGTGAGCATGGCAAGAAGGTGTGTGCATGCAGCTACCTTGTGTGAGCACTGCTTGCCTGTTGAGCAGCTTCCAAAGGCTTTGTGGTGACACTTCCCAAGCTGACTGAGCTGCGGGCGTCAGTAAGCTGCTTGGTGAGTCTGACCAGGTGCTGCAGGCTATCTTCCCTGTGCAGTACATAACATCATCAGCAATGGAAGAGAGCATTGAGAGACCGCTCTTGAGTATCATTTGCTGTTGCAAGTCAGCATGAAGGCATTTCATGCATGTTGTCTGAGAGTTGACCTGCTGTCTGTGCTTGACATGTTGCAGCTACTGCTGGTTGACATCGGATTTGTCGCTGTATAGGCTGAACCACCTGCTGACCCCAAGGAGGTGCCACTTGTGCAGGCCCAGCTGCAAGTCAGCATTACAGAGGTGACTCCCAACCCAGCTTATATCTAGATAAATAACTTGCATATGATGTGCTGACAGCAACATCAAGATTCGTCGCAGCTTGGGAAACTTGCCTGCCAGAGTTGAGGGTGTCCGCAGGATTCCCACTGGACTGCCAGGAGCTTCCCTTGGCGGCCAGTCTGCGCTGGTATCTCTGGGCATACTGCATCTCACATGCCAATGAGTAACACGTACTTACAGGCAGTGCCGTTATTTTGAGAGCCCGATGGCTTACTGAGTGTCCCTGGACCAGGTCAACAAGGTTCATCTTATTGTGAGGCATTCCGAGCTGTTCTGCGTCAACACCTCATGCAGACTGACCGCAACTTTCTCTCAAACTACCAAGGCATCGGCCCTTGTGTCTGCGGAGCCTTTCATCATAGCGCTTATGCAGTTCCCTGATGCAGTTCACAACGAAACTTCAAAAGCTGTCGAGCAGCTGATTTGTGATGATAGGTTTCGCACTCGCTATGGCTGCAGTGCAAATCAGGCTACGAGTTCTGCAGACCGGCGATACTGCAAGCGATCGCGTTTGAGCCCACGGGGACGACGCCACAGACTTGGCTGCTGACGAACGTGGTATGACCAGCTGGTGTTTGGCAGGACAGCGAGTGTCGACTGCTGTACGTATTGGATTCTTCGCTGTGTCTAGACAAAGCGCTTGCACCAGGGCCCAAACTCCGTGCACAGCATCCTACACCAGATCCTTCACTGTTTGCGGCGCTGAATCACCGGCTTTGGCCAAGTCGAGAGACACAGCACCGAAGAGCAAACAGAACGCTTTGCCCAAGAAGGCGGCGCAGGACAGTTTTTTCGCGCCTGACAATGTAACTTTTGAGTCTTTGCGACTTTCGCCTGCTGTTGTCGAGGCTCTTCACCATGGCGGATTCATCCAGCCTTCAACAGTCCAGGTATGCTGCCTGTGCGCAAAGATCACAGTCAGTAGGCTGGTCAAGCTCAACGTCAACCCATTTGTCTACATTGATTCAGGAACTGGCAATGCCTGTGCTATCTGCCGGCACTGATGCAGTGCTAGCAGCTGAGACAGGCAGCGGCAAGACCATTTGCTATTTGGCGCCAGTCATAGCCCAGCTGCTGCAGCTCAAACAAAGCCACAACGCTTCGCCATCCATTAGCAGGTGTGTTCGAATGCAGCATGATGCACTGCAGACATTCAACCAACAAAGTCCAGAGACAGACTGCAAACTCCTGCCTGCATCAACAGATTTCTCTTGTCTCTTCAGCGCTGTGAGCACCCCTCACAAAAGCAGCATCCCATCCAGGACACTGGCTGCCACTCATGTTGCACTAGCAACCGTTTCCGTCACAATGCATGTGCTTTGCAGTGACAGGGTAGGGATCATAACGCCAGGTGCATTGGTGCTATGCCCAAATGCAGCCCTATGCAATCAGGTCAAGCTTGTAGCTGACTCTCTGACAGACTTGGACGGCAAACCCTTGCTAGAGACAGCACATGTGTCCAACAGCACTCCGCCGCCTTTCACTGTGCCAGACATTGTTGTCACAACACCAGCTAGCCTCATCAACATCACTGAGGCCTCCCATTATGGTCCAGAATGGACTAAAGGTGGCATCCTAGCCAGGTATGCATACCTGCTGGGCTACTCACACACTGGTTAGTACTGTGCAGTTGGCACACAGCTTGGAACCTTTGATGTGTTCGAGATCAAGCTGGTGGCATCATGCTTGTTCTCCAATACATGTATTGGGCCTTCCAACCCTGTCACATGCAGTATAGCATCACTTCAATGATGTCAATGTTTGAGCAGCTTTCATTTCCATGCATAATCATGCTTGCATTCTTGATCTGCTGAGGTTGGGGCTGCTGCTTTGCACACGAGTGTATTCATGCAGCTCTGAGTTGGTGTGGCATGCTCAACAGGTTGACAAACCTGCTGTCATGCCTGCAACAGGCCCAGTCAATGTCATTCTGCCACATGCAAGCCGGCATGAGTTGTACATCTCTTGCAGAATGCACCATGTGGTGCTGGATGAGGCAGACCTGCTACTAAGCGGAGGCTTTGAGAGGGATGTGAGCCGCATCCTTGATGGCATGAAGCAGAGTGACAGGGAGCGTAAAGCCCAGTGCCTGAGCCAAGAACTGGGCATCCCTTTGGAAGCATTTCAAGCCCTGCCTAAGCATGTGAAGGCTGCTGCCTATGAAGGTGCAGCTCTAAGGATTTGGGGTTTGATCAGTGACGCTGTGCTCTGCACAAAGCCAAGATCAAAGCATTGCAATGATTGACAGGGCCAGAGTCTCTTGCCATCTGGTCACATTTGCATCTACAGCAGCCGTTCACTGCATTCTTTGCAGTGATGACTTCCACCCTTGGACTCTTCCAGCTCTCACAGGTCCGTTTGTCAGTGCATGTCATGCAGCAGTCCGCACACCCCACTTGGGAGTTGAGGTAGCATTGCTTGTTTTGACAGCTCCCAAAATAGGCAATGCTACCTGACCTTTGTCGTCGGGGGGTCCTAGCTATGCCTGAGCTTGCATTCTCAAGCATGTCATGCTGCCGCTTATCTGAGGATGCCATCAGACACCTTCAGGGGACACAAATGCGACTATGGCAAACCAAACCTGACTCGACAAAATACGAAGTGCTACTTCAAAGCCTCTTTTGTGATGAATGTGAGAGTGAACGTTGACTGATTTGTGGCTTGCCCCCCTTGAGTGCCCTGACTGATGTCCATGTGGATTTCTTTTTAAACTTTCTTCCAGGTGGAGTCAAGGCCATGCTTGATGTTGGGTATGACAGACCGGCTGCTCAACCACATGCTCCAGAGGACGACATTCTGCAGCCTAGCATTAGTGGCAGTGATAGCATTCCTGAAGACAGGTACCAGGCTTGGCACATGTACCCTGCACCTCATCGAGATGCTAATTTGTCGTAGATGCGGCTGTGGCAATCTGTATTGCCTTAACCATGTCAGTCAGCATTCCAGCAGGACGTTGCACAGATGATGCCAGTCTGCTGTATGTTTGTATGATACGATTGCAAGATGTCATTGGGCTGTGATCCAGTTTCTGCAGATAGCACCTGGTCTGATTGATGTTATGGTCACACCTGGACATGTCGTATAGCATTCAATGGTAGCATAAAGCTGTGCATAAAGTTGTCGCAAAACATTGTCGCCAACAACTGCTCCTGTCTGTTGGCTGGGAATACATGCTACTATGTGCATGCATGGCAGGGCATACTGAAGCACATGTGTACAGTAGTACATGCATACATAGTAGTATGATTGTTGTAGTTTCAGTGGCATGCAATGCAACTTCAGCGACATCAGCTCACAACATGTTGCTGCAGGCAATTTGAGCGCCAGTATGTGTTTGTGGCGGCAACACTGCCGTCAGAGGGTAAGAAGTCAATTGCCAATGATCTGCGCCGCATGTTCCCTGAGCTGGTCTGGTTGGCGGGAAACCGGCTGCACCAGGGGCTCTCCACTGTGACCTGGGCTTGGCGGGAGACTACACAGGAGACTTGGAAGACTGCTCTACAGGTGCTGTCAACCATCTGATGTATTGCGAGTGTTTGCCAGATTGCTGCTTGGTGCATACACAACTGTCGACATGGTGCAAGGTGATGCTGCTCTAGGTTGGCGCAACAACAACAGCAGCAGCAGTTGTCCTGTCTAAAGTGGTGGTCAACATGCTGCAGTACACACACGGTAGCTGCAGCTGTGCGGCCTCAATTGCAAGTCAATTTTGGAGTTCAGCTCAATGTGCTTGCATAGAGTGCTTGTCCGCTGAACACCTTGACACACACAGTCAGTTCATCAGCATGTGTTGACGCTTTTGATATGCAATGTGCAGGATGCATTGAGTGCCAGAGCACAGCCGCGGGGCCAGTCAGAGCGGATCCTGGTGTTTGCAGAGACGGTGGCAGCAGCCAATGGTGTCGCAAATGCTTTGGAGGAAGTGGGGATCCAAGCCCTGCTGTATCACAAAAGCATCTCGGCAGCTGACAGAGCAGCAGCATTGCGGACAATGTCCAAGTGAGCATGCCAATCCTACCCAGTAGCATTGTTCTCTGCCTTAAGGAGGCTTACTAGGAGGGGGAGGAGGATTTACATCCTCAGCCAACCAACTACTTGTACAAATGTGCCATGGTTGTCAGCATCCTGGTCAAGAACATCAGTACTAAGTGTGCATCATGTGTAAGCAGTCTATTGTATGCCTGTGTCTGCTTCAGGGTCGAGCCTTGGCCATGATCAATGGTACACATCTGCCGCTAAATTGATTACGCATGGGACAGTTGTGTTTCTTGCTACATGTGACTCAAGCTTGAGCCTGTCAATTTGGCTTTTGTGGAATTCTTGAGCTAGGGTGTGGCCTGCAGGCATGGGGGTGTTATGGTATGTACAGATGCAGCAGCTAGAGGGATTGACATTCCCAATGTCACTCATGTCATTCAGGCAGACTTTGCTGCTAGCGCAGTGGAGTTCATTCACAGGGTGAGCCGTGTGTTGCTGCAGAGCTGCTGTATGAGCTACTTTTCAGGCACTGTGGAATTGACTGCTTGGTTGTCAAAGAGCTAACATTTATCCCTCCAATGTAGACACGCTGTTTACTAGTCCCCAGCCATTGTTTAGTTCAGATTTACATTGAGGAAGGGTGTTTTTGCAACAAAAGTGATGTTTCTGTACCCTGAAGAGAGCATTGTACAATGCTGACATGTACGTGGAACCTCTTCTCAATCCCAAAGCGTCTGTATTTCCGTCCATCCTACAATGGAAATCTAAATTCAGGATAGCCTGGGGACAGTAAAAACGCGCTTCTACATTGTGCAGATGTTTAAGGTGTAGTCAGGCACGAAGGCTTCATGATGCACTGTGCATGCAGGTGGGGCGGACAGCTCGGCAAGGGCAGGTTGGGCAGGTCACGTCTCTGTACAGCCCTGACAGGAAGCCATTGGCAGAAGCTGTCAAAGCTGCTGTTGAAGCCGATATGCCGGTCGAAGGGGCTTTCAGCAGGAACAGATCATTCAGTAAGAAGTTCAAGAAGTATGGACAGTATGTTCCAAGGGGTCAAGGTCTGTCTTTGTAGCGTAAACCGTTCGGAGGTGCTTCCAGCTGGGCTAGAGTCAAGACTCAGATGATGAGGCACAGAGGCATGTACTAGGCAAAGCCTTTTGTTGAAGTTGAACAAGTGACAGGCACAACCCTAGCAGCCCCAGCTCAAGCAGTGCATTCGTGCTGCAGCAGAGCAAATTTTGTGCTCTCTTTTGTCGCTGCTGGGAGACATCAAAATCGAAACTTGGAAATTCAAGCCTCACATGCAAACAGGTGTGGCCAACGCAAATTGGGCAGGCCGACGTTCAGCTGCAAGATGCATGGCTGCACTGCATTGTCAGTGACTCGAATGCTGGCCAGATGTGCATGTATATTGGCAAAGCTGTGCCTGCTTCATGCTCGGCAATGACAGCCAGACTTTTGATGAGCATTGCCCAGTAGCGCTGAGCCAATACATGTGTTATGCCACAAAGCAACTAATAGCCCAAGTTCTGGAGGACAGGTCTGGCCTTCCATTGCCTTTACAGTGCTGGGTGACGACTGCGACTAATGTACATGGCTGTAAGTCTACATGAACGATTTCCCTGAGCCAAGATTAATGGTATCACGCACAACTAGCACCACTGCTGCCAGAGTCAACAACAGCACTCCAGAGGCCAGGATGCCCTGCTCTACCTTCTGATCCAACTTCTTGCCTGCATGACAAGCAGTTCGGTCAGTCTTGACACAGAACAACGCTAGGCAACATGTATGTCCTTGGTAACCCACATGTCTGATGGATGATCAGTGCATGCCTTGAATGCCACCAATGCAGTGATGGCCTGCAACTGACATTATTGCATGCAGTGTCTTGCACTCACTGTCTGCTAATGCTTGCATGCAAAAGAGACTCCAGATGCCATTAGTCCAGAGAGGCTGTCACGCACTTGTAAAGGTCAGTCAAGTTCAGTAAACAGGTTTTAAGAGCAATGCATCACCTCTGATGGCTTCTGCTAATAGAAGAGCCAAGAAGCCACCGTCCAGTGCTGGAAGAGGCAATGCGTTGACAACAGCCAGGTTGATGTTCACAATGGCAGCAAACTGGAACAAGCCGGAAAGGTCTGATCTAGCAATCTCTGAGCCTACTGCTACAATGGCGACAGGACCGGTCAAGTTCTCTGCTGTCTTGGAGAAGTTTGTGACTATCTGCTGGAGACCTGCAGCACGCCACAGCTGTGCTAAGCATGGAGGCAATTACAACAGCAGCAGCTGCAAAAGATTGCACCTTATGGCAATGGATCTTCAATCCAAAATGGATCGCGTTTGAGACTGTGTGATTAATGCTGTGCTATGCTCATGCAAAATCACAGACATGCAACAGCTTACTGGGGACTAGTTTCATGCCAGGGCAACTTGAAATGGGGGCAGCTGAATGCACAGGCCACCAGCGAGGGATACACAAGACTGCTGCCGACCTGTAACAACGGTTGTGGTCAGCTTGGCAAACTGCTTGCTGGCCAGCTGGACTGCTTGCAATGGGTCCTTGCTGATGATGCGGGAGAACTGTGCATTTGCAGCAAGCTGCACTCCAATGCGGCCCGTGCCGTCTGGGGCCTCAGCAGGCTTGATGGGGATGTCTAGTGACTGACCCTTCCTGTCTATGGTGAAGGTCATGGTCTCCTTCGGGTGGACCCTGCAGCCAGGGCAGCACTTGTCAGGCAAGACGGCCCAGTACATCTGTCAGAAAGGGGTGTCATTGAAGGAAGAGGTGCAGTATGCAGATATGTGACCAGCAGGCATCGTTCTTGCACATGTGTTCACACATGTCGGGTTTGTCACACAATCGTTAGTGCTGTGCACAGCCTATGCTTTGCTGTTGTGATATGGCTGCATGAGGGCACAGCTTCATTGCATAGCCAGCTAGCAGGCTTGTGTAGCACCCAGTACACGATGAGAACAGGGTCTACAGCATAGAAATGGCTGAAGCAATGCGCACTTGATGTAGTTGACCAGGTCATTGACAGCACTCATGCTGGGCTTCATGAAGCGGCCATTCAGCTTCATGATGGTGTCCCCTTCCTGAATGCCAGCCATCTGCCCAACAGCGCCCTCAAACACCTGGGGGATGACCACTCCTGTGGAGAACTTGCTCTCTGTTACACCTACTGTGCTCACCTGCAACAAGCACATTACTCCGCTTATTTGCAAACACAACAGCATGCAGTTCTCGAGACGAGGGCATGGTAAGATTTCACAAGCTGATGCACTTTCACAAGGCGCTGCATGTCTGTTGAGTTCAAAAGTAACCAAGTCAGGGGCATTTCGCAAGTTGCTAATGATTGGAAAGACTGAAGGTCTTTGTCACTTGAATGGCATACCTGGGCCAGCAAGATAGAGAAGGCAAATATGCAATTGGCAATGATGCCAGCACTGATGACCAGGGCCCTGTCCTTGACAGGCCTGTTCTTTAGCAAGTTAGGATCATCCTTGGGGTACTTCTCTACCAGCTTAGGGTCATCGTCAGGGAAGGCAACAAAGCCTCCCAAAGGAATAGCTCGCAAAGCATACTCTACATCAGGACCCTGCAAAGCACATTACACAACACTGCATAAGGAGTGAAGGATGCAGAAGTGGCAACTATGAGAGTCAGTAAATGCTAGCTACACAACAGATGCTGATGCCAGGGGTGTTGCCCGAACAAATGCCATACAAGTAGCTGGATCCTCAAAACCCACTTGTGGCGAGCAAGTCACACCCTGAAATTGAAAATCTCACTTGCAAGTACTGCTGCGCGGCTGTAACTATTTACATACACGTATGATGTGCATGGAGGCTGTGCAACTTGTTTACATCAGGCAGCCACTGCATTACATCATAGTATCCAACAGGCAATCACATGACCATATGCACAGCAGCATGCAAGTTATGTACCTGGTATTTGAACAGTATAGGCCCAAAGCCTATGCTGAACTTGGTGACATGGATGTTCTGCGACCGCGCTGCCACAAAGTGACCCAGCTCGTGTATAGTAACAATAGCCGCCAGAACAGATATCGCTTGTAATGTGGAGCCAGGACCACGCAAGTCAATACCTGCAGGATAATGTGATTTTGAATTCCGCCGTGAGACCGGATAAAGAGGATCTGCCATGATGAGTGGGATCTAGGGCTACATTGCAGGTGGATAAAACCAACAAACCACTTGTGCAGTAATGGCTTACCAGCTATGCCAGCTACCGCAACCCCAGCATAGCCTAAAAGCGATGTAACCCCTTTGCGCTGACCACCAAGTGCCCAAGAAGCTAACTGCTGAGGCCCGCTCGAAGTGCTCAGCTGCTGCTCCTCAGGACTGTGGGACGTGGAGGGCAGGTTATCGATCATATCAAGGTCATCAAGGACTTCAGGAGTGTGCACCTCAACATCTTCCTGAGCTGAACACCTAAAGTGTGACCTAGTGCTGCTCTGGCTAAAAGACGCTGTGTTCCACGTGCAAAGCCGTCGCTTGTTGCTTTGCTGCTGCACTAAGTGGAGTGGATTGTATGGCTTGCACGGTACGGAAGTGCTTGGGCTTGACTGCTTGAATACTGATCTACATGGGGCGTGGCCCCTCAAGCTGAGCATATCACAGGTGGTGGAATGCAAAAGCACAGCTGAGCTTTTGACAACGCGAAACTTGCTAAACTCTACTTGTGAAGCTGTTTCAGCGTGCAACAAATATCCGTGCTTGAAAGCTTAGGTCAACTATGCAGTCAGCAATATGCGCTGGGAAAAGGAAGCCTGGACTAGACAAGAATTGGAGGGTGATTTATGCAGGCGGGGGTCAAGAGGCAGAGAAGGAGCTAGAATGCGCTGTCCAGTGCCTTGCGTAGCGCTTGTGAGCCACAAAGGAGCGAAATGACGTTGCTCTCCGGCAGATTGAACGCATTGCGTCAGTATCCGAGCAGGTATCCGAGACTAATCTACTTTGACCTGCGACATCTGCAAGCAAAGATCCTGCGCGCAAGGTGCAGCGACCAACTCTGGGCAATTGGCGACACGATAGTCTTGTTCGCGCGCTGGCCGCCGATATTGACCGTTGTTCTTGCTTCTGTGTCGTCGGGTGCAGCCGGTTCTAGGAGCTGCGCTTGTCTCGGACAGCTCAGTGAGAGCAATGAAGTGAGAAATCATTGCAGCTATTGGAACAGCGTAGTAATGGCAACTACGTGCACCCAGTGGTGTGGGTGCGGCTGGACGTATAAGTCAGTAAAGGCATCTGCACCTGGCAGCTCAGCTCCTGGGCCAAATCTTCTCAGCAGTGGTCCAACCTTGCAGCCACTAATAAGAAGACGGCGGATGCAGCGGAATGAGCAACATGCCAGACAAGCTTCCAAACCCAAATCCTCTGAACACCCGTCTGACAATGGTACAGATGAAAGGAAAAGCAGCAACTCGGAGGCAGGAACAAGTGGCAGCGATAAGCACTCTGGCCAGAAGCCCAGCAAGCCTCCTAACAAGCAAGTGTATTGCGTTGCATGTTGTGATTGAAGGCCGTCTGCCTCAGAACTCATGGAGAGTAACAAGTACATGCAATGCTTGCTGCAGTGCTTTGAGCGACTTTTCAGAGAGTTTTTGTTTTATCGAGAGCCGAGACTCAGTCAAGGTCAGTCTGCGCACTCCTCAAGGAGTATCACTGCTTGCATAAGGTGGTGAAGCCCAATGAAGCATGTTCAATCAAGACAAAAACCGTGTGCATCTCCCTCACTCCTTTGCATCTGACTGGTTTATACTTCAAGTGCACAAGCATTGTGCAGCTATTGACTGCAGAGCTTTTCCCACATGCAACTTGAAGAGATCCAGCAGTCGATCGAGTTACGCAGAAACCGGATATTTTTGCTCATGGAAGAGGTTCGGCGCTTGCGGATACAGCAAAGAGTCAAGGTATCTATGCAGCCCACATCTGCGAAGGAACAGCATCAGTGTAGCGTCTGATGGCAGCCTTCACAAAACAGTATTGCACAGCAGTCTGTCTGGTGTAAGGCACTCCTACTGGAGGTTGGCTAAGAATGCTTCTGTCAAGCAACCATCAGCCAAGCAGTCCTGCCTGATGCAGCCATTGCATAGCATCATCACACCAGGCTGCACTTTCAAGCACGTTGTGGCATACATGTCTGACCTTGTGTCCAGAACACTTGTTGCATTCCTTCATTCATTTAGTACGTCTCCGTCCCCAGGGTCAGGTACATCCAGTCCTGACCAGCTCCCTGTGGTAGGTCCTGTTTTTGGCAAAAATAGTGTGTTTGCATGCTGCTTATTGATCTTCATTCAGTGTTGCAAATCTACTCCAGTGTAAGCGGTACTGATTGTGTCTTCTTCCTTTCCTCCACATCATGCTTGTTCTCAGGGTTCTGGCCCGACGCAAGAAGAGGAGATACAGGAGGAGCGCTACCCCTCTGCAGTCCCCTTCCTACCCCCACTCTCTGCCAGCACCGTCAAATACTACTACCAGTTCTATGCCTTTGCTGTTGGAACCATCATTCTATTTGGAGGGCTCTTGTCTCCTGCTCTGGAGGTGAACCTAGGTCTTGGAGGTACTCAAATTTCACATCTTGCTTGTTCAGATCTCAGCTGCATTGTGGATGCCTGACATGCATGCTGCGCATGCTATGCTTCAGCAGTATCATTGCTTCACTCTGGGTTGGCACACCCCTTTGCTCTAAAAAGTTGCGCTTGTCACACTGCCTCAAGCTAAGAGCACTGTGTCGCTTTGTAAATCCAAATCATTGCCGCAAGCTGTCAGCATCTTGTGTTGAAGTAGTCTGCATTGCCAAAGAAGCCAGCCAGATCTGCTCTGTCAGTCTTGCTGTGCATTGTCATGATGCAATCAAAGCAAAACCCCTTGTTGCCCTGCCATCGTGAATCTGGCTTGCAGAGGGCCTCATAGCAGGCGGCACACCTGATGTTGCAGGAACCACATACTCTGAGTTTATCAAGATGATGCACTTGCCCAGTCAGCTGGCCCACGTGGACCCCATCGTGGCTTCCTTTTGTGGAGGAGCGGTTGGAGTGCTGTCTGCCTTCATGGTCGTGGAAGCTAACAATGCCAAAGCCCAGGAAAAGAGGCGCTGCCAATACTGCGAAGTAAGTCTGTTATACCTGTCAGAGCTGCCGCCTGTGACAGTGTCAGCACAATAATGACTCCTGTCTTTGTGGATGCACATCAGCACTCCCGGGGAGTGCAATGCTTATGTGTGCTGCCTGGCTTGCCTGCCTCCCATTTTGCATTCTGTGTCAGCGTTTGTGTACACTAGCTCAAGCCTGGCTTTGGGAATTGTCAAGTCCATATGGTCATGCCTGGAAGCCCAAGGGATAAGCAATTACTGGTATATCAGTGTGAGCAGGACCACTGCACTGCTTGCGCACGCTTGTGTTCTTAGTAGGCCGTGACATACTGCCTGCCATTGCTGAAGTCATATCAGAAGCCAAGTCTGGCACTGCATTCACAAACCCCCCACCCCCCCCCCCTCTAAAGTCAATGAGAGCATG